>Ga0208966_1000020_pt1 | contig 53808 bp, 48 predicted proteins | sample GreLakmeHU45MSRF_FD_187701 | JGI IMG/M metagenome (GOLD analysis project Ga0208966, IMG submission 187701) | Freshwater lentic microbial communities from great Laurentian Lakes, MI, USA - Great Lakes metaG HU45MSRF (SPAdes) | ecosystem: Environmental > Aquatic > Freshwater > Lake | place: Great...
CAAATCCAATATACTCATGGCCTAAGTCTGCTTACCGATCTGGTGAATTCTTGGTTAAGATTGCAAATGGATCTAACACAGATATTTCAAAAATCCTTGTGACACTTGATTCTTCAGACAATGTTGCTATTACAGAATACGGAATGGTCTCAACAGGATCATCTCTTGGATCAGTAACAGCAGATGTTTCTGGAAGCAATGTTCGTGTTATGGTTACAACAGCAAATAATACATCAACTATATCAGTTGTTGGTACCTTGCTTGCCTAATAAAAAATAAAAATAGTTGGAAGAGGGAGTAATAAATGGCAACAGTCGATAAAGACTTTAAGGTCAAGAATGGACTACAGGTCGCAGGATCTGGTAGTTTTGGAGGGACCTTAACAGTATCAACCCCAACAGCGGATGCACATGCAGCAACAAAAGCGTATGTAGATTCTCTAACAGGGATGACTGTATCATCAACTGCTCCTTCTTCACCAACTAATGGCAAGCAGTGGCTAGACACCACAACAAACAGAGTTAATTTCTATTACAATGGTTCTTGGTATACCCAAGCAACTATTGATGATACAAATAATCTTTCAGAGCACATTCACGATACCGCAATTGATGGAACAGGTTTCATTGTTTCGCAGTTCTATAATGCTGGAAGTTTTAATAGCCCATTGGGTGTAGGTTTGGATGCAGGTGGCCCCTCTACAACAGAGTGGACAGTTGTATTCGATGGCGGTAGTGCAGTAGATAATTTCAATTAATAAATTGATGTTATAATGAGATAAGTAAATGGGCAGCCCCCATAAGGAGAAGATAAAATGGCAACAAGAATGCAACAGCGCAGAGGAACTGCAGCACAATGGACTGCTGCAAACCCAGTTCTCGCAGCAGGAGAAATTGGATTTGAGACAGACACTAACCAGTTCAAGATCGGCGATGGAGTCAATCTTTGGCAAGCCCTGTCTTACTTCAAGAACCTAGAAGACCTTGGTGGTTCTCTAGATGATTATATTTTGGTAACAGCACGATCAGCAGCAAACGGTGTAGCACCACTAGATGCCCAAGGCGAAATCCCACTAGGCTTTATGGCTAAACTAGTTGATGGAGCAGATTCAAGCCTTAACACTCTAAGAGAACTTGGAGATTCAGTACAACTTAACACTGGTCACAGAAACTCATCAACAAATGTTCACGGAATTACAGACACTGCAGCACTTACTACAACAACACTTCTTAATGCAGCAATTGCTACAGAAGTATCCAGTAGAGATGCAGCAGTATCAACACACAACGCTGATACAACAGGAGTACACGGAATTGCTGATACTTCAGCACTTGCATTAACTGCAACAGTTGCAACAGATATTTCTACAGCAGTTTCAACACACCAAGCAGATACAACTTCAGTTCACGGAATTGCAAACACTGCAAACCTAGCATTACTAACAGATGTTTCAGGTTCAGTGTCACTTCACAACTCAGATACAACAGATGTGCACGGAATTCAAGATACATCAGCGTTAGCAACAAAAGAATACGCAGACACAGCAGTTTCAACACACCAAGCAGATACAACTTCAGTTCACGGAATTGCAAACACTGCTAATATAGCAATGCTTGCTGATGTTTCTAATCACTCAGATGATACAACATCAATTCACGGAATTTCTGACACAGCAAATCTAGCATACCTTTCAAACATTTCTGATCATAATTCAGATACTACAGATGTTCATGGTATTGCTGACACATCAGCACTTGCTACAACAGTAGCAACTGCTTCAGCAATTAGCACAGCAGTATCAAATCACACTGCAGTTACAACAAATGTACATGGTATTGCTGACACAGCACTCCTAGTCACAACAACTGGTACACAAACTCTAACAAATAAAACAATTACATCACCTACAGGACTTGTAAAAGCAGATGTGGGACTTGGAAATGTTGATAATACAGCAGATACAGCAAAGCCAGTATCTACATCACAGGCTTCAGCAATCGCAACAGCAAAGGCAGAAGCAATCGCAGATGCAACATCACAGGTTAACGCACTACTAACTGGTGCACCAGCAGCCCTCAACACACTTGATGAACTTGCTGCAGCACTTGGCGATGATGAAAACTTTGCATCATCAGTAACAACTAGCCTTGGATTAAAGGTAGATTCTTTAACACCAATTTCACAAAAGACAGCATCATACACACTTTCATCATTAACTGAAAGAGATGACTTAATTGAGATGGGTTCAGCATCAGCGCTAGTTCTTACAATTCCAACAGATGCTACACTTAACTATCCAATTGGAACTTCAATTGATATTCTCCAAACTGGAGCGGGACAAGTAACAATTGCCCCAGTATCAGGAACAGTTACAGTTAATGCTACACCTGGCTTAAAACTTCGTACAACTTGGTCATCTGCAACTCTCTTTAAGAGAGCAGCAAATACATGGGTTGTCTTCGGCGACTTGACAGCGTAATAAAAATTCAATAAGAAATTAGGAGATTAAAAAATGGCAGCAGGTAAAAGAATAGGTAAAAAGTCCCAGGCGTCAAATGACTTCTTGGAGCCATTAGCACCAACAGGTGTTACAGCAACAAATGTTGGAACAGGAAGAGCATTTAATAATGGTGCAATTACTGTATCATTTTCTCTACCAGCACTTTCTCCTAATGCCACATCTTTTACAGCATCAGCATACTGTAGCGTTCATGGTGTAACTCACACTGCAACAGGTGCATCTTCTCCATTAACTATTACTGGTTTTGGTTCTGGTGTTGCTACAACCGTTACAGTAACAGCAACTAACGCTGCAGGAACTTCAGCAGCATCCACTGCTTCATCATCGGTAACTGTCACAACGATTCCAGCAACCCCAGGTGCCCCATCTGCAGTAACAAATGCTAATCTAGCATCTGATACAGTGTCTTGGACAGCACCAGCAACTGGTGGTTCTGCAATTACTGGATATACTTGGGCATCATCAGATTCAAAAACTGGAACAACAGCCTCAACATCTGCTGTTGTAGGACAAGAACAAGGAACTGCACAAACATATACAGTTTTTGCAACAAATGCTAATGGTAACTCATTAACATCATCATCATCTGGATCTGTTACAACATTCTCGTTTACGCCATTTGCGTTTACGCCATTTTCATTTACACCTTATGCTTTTACTCCGTACTCATTTACGCCATTTTCGTTTACTCCGTATGCGTTTACTCCGTATTCATTTACGCCATTTTCATTTACACCTTATGCGTTTACTCCGTACTCATTTACGCCATTTTCATTTACACCTTATGCGTTTACTCCGTACTCATTTGTACCATTTTCGTTTACTCCGTACTCATTTGTACCAGCCTATTCGTTCACACCGTATTCATTTACACCAGCATATTCATTTACACCTTATGCGTTTACACCAGCAGGCGGATGTCGTGGTTCAAGACCATATCCATACTGCTTCTGCCAAGGCAGCATCTGGGCCTGCTAACTTCTGATATACTATAAGTATAAACAGAAAGAGGCTAGTCAGTGGAAACAGAATATAACGAAAGTTCATATGCTTTTCTTGTAGAAAATGAAGTTTTTCATATTTTTCATGCAATTGCAGTAGAAGAATCTATTTCAAGCGGTTATAAAGAAGGATTTAATAATAATCCAATAGGAATAGACCTAGAATACTATCCCTTAGCCATGCGTGGTGATATTTGGACTGGATCAACATTTTCTTATAATCCAGAAGAGACTATTGTTGCATATGATGGAACATCTATGAATAGATCAAAAATGCCAGCGTTAGATACATCTCAATTTTCAAGATATGGTTTTATATCAAACAATAAATTATTTTTTGCTATGGTTTTTCCAAAGGGAACAGATCAAGAACTTATGTGGAAAAATGCATTTAAAACTGGAGCCAAAGCCCTAGATGTAACAGAATATAAAGATATTGAAGTAGGAGATAAACTAATAAACGATGCATTTGTTAAGGCAGACAACACTCAGGTTTTTAAAGATGGAACAAGCAGTTGGTCAAAATGGAAAAGTAATCTTGGAGATGCAAGACCATGGCATATGTTAAATCCAGGACAAAAAAAGGTAGATACAGAAACAGCAAAAACAAGAATGTCAATATGCCAGGCATGTCCAGAGTTAATCAAAGCAACAACAACATGCACTAAATGCGGATGTTTTATGAAACTTAAAACCAGACTTGAGGGCTCTTCTTGCCCTATAGGAAAGTGGTAAAATGAAACAGTTATATTTTTTACATATACCAAAAACTGCTGGTCAGTTTATAACAGAAGCAATAAGAGTTGCTTTAGAAAACAACAACATAAAAGATTATTTTATATACAATGGTGCTTTTGTCTCAGAAGAAAAGTTAAAAACTTGTGTATACATAGGGTCGCACTTTGGAACCTATCCAATTGACATTATTCCTGAAATAGATACAGTTACAGTTTTAAGAGATCCAGTTGAAAGATCTGTTAGTCAATTTAATTTTTTATATGAAGAAAGATATAAAGACTTATACAAAGAAATTGATGGATACATATCCCGTCTTAGATTTTATCTTTTTGAAGATGAGAATGTAATTGGACTGAGAAATTATCAGGCTAGATTTTTGTGCAATGCTGCAGATAGCAGAAGGTTTGAATCAGAAGAAAATTTTAAATCAGTTCTAGAAGAATTAATTGTTCCGTTTGGACTTGGATTTCCAAATACTTGGTTTGTTGGAAATGAACTAACAAGTCTAAATCTTGCAAAATCTAAACTAGATAATATGTCAATAGTTGGAACTTCTGATAATCTTGATCCAGTTTTGGAAAAAATTAAGGTTTGGTTTCTAGAAAATTATGATGTAGAAATAAAATATTTACAAGACAGAATTAACTCAAGCAGCATAACTGAAGATGGGGTAGAGTACACTACAGAAGATTGTGTTGCAATGCTTACAGAAGAAGAAATAAACACATTAAAACAATTAAACAGCATAGATCAAGAGTTATACGAATATGCTAAAATTTTGTCAATGTGATATAATGTATTTATAAGAAAGGCACCAAATGAACAATATTCAGTTTTTATCATCTTTGCCAGAGTTTGCGTCTATCTTCCCATTACCAGAACCTGGACAAAAACTTGTTCCAGAATGGTATAGAAAACAACCAGGCCTTATTGATGACAAATATGAAGGTGGTACTCTAAAACTTACAGTAAAAAAATGTCAACCATTTTTTGACGCAATGTCTATGGGCTATATTTTTAGGATGCCAGTAGATTTATATATTAATACAAAAAATGGAAAACTTGATTTTCAAATACCAAGAGAGTTTGAATCTCATCATGCCCACATAATCGCAAATCATTCAACAGAGCAAGTGTCTCACTATCCAATAGATCTTAATGTTTATGTAAATCATATACTTAGAATACATCCTATGTGGATGGTAAAGACTCCACCAGGATACAGTACACTATTTACTAGTCCTGCACACCAACCACATATTCCAATCAAAGCAGTAGATGCTATAGTTGATACTGATAATTTCTTTTCAGATGGACATATATCTTTCTTTTTAGAAAAAGATTTTGAAGGTGTTATAAAGCAAGGAACTCCAATTATTCAGATTCTTCCTTTTAAAAGAGATGACTGGGAAATGACAGTTGATCCAAACCATGATCCATTAATAACCGAAATTCAAAGAAAGGGAGTTAGATCTTCTTTTCAAAATGGTTATAGAATGAAGCATTGGGTTAAGAAAATATTTAAGTAAATCATTACTTTAGGGTGAGAGTTTTGGTTTTTATAAAACTCTGCTATACTTAAAACTATTCCGTTTTTGAAAGGACGATACACATGTCAGATTTTTTTAGTTTTAAACTTCCAGAGGACTTCGTAGAAAAATACAAGAACCAAGAAAGCCCATTTGGGTTTAAGGATGCAGCAGAAAATTCACTTGGAGAAATTACTTTTATTCGTACATATTCTCGCATGAAGGAGGATGGAACTAAAGAAAGATGGCATGAGGTTTGTCGTCGTGTAATCGAGGGTATGTATTCAGTTCAGAAGAATCATGCTAAAGAAAACCGTTTGCCTTGGAATGACTACAAGGCACAGAAGTCTGCACAAGAAGCATTCCAAAGAATGTTTGAATTAAAGTGGACACCCCCAGGACGAGGTATGTGGGCATTCGGAACTCCTATGACTATGGAGAAGAAGAACTCAGCAGCACTACAAAATTGTGCAATGGTTTCTACAAAAGACCTTGATAAGAACGATCCAGGAGCCTTGTTTGCTTGGGTTATGGATGCTCTTATGCTTGGCATTGGTGTAGGGTTTGATACAGTAGGACAGGATAAGCATTTCTCAATCTATGCCCCGACAGAACCAGAACAGGTGTTCGAAATCCCAGACACTCGTGAAGGATGGGTAGAGTCAGTGCGAATCCTTATCAACTCATACCTTAGAGCAAACCAAAGCATTCAGAAGTTTAACTACGATTTAATTAGACCTCTTGGAGCCCCTATAAAGGGCTTTGGAGGCGTTGCATCAGGACCTGCACCTCTTATCAAGTTGCACAACCATATAGACCGTGTAATAGGCTCTAGAGGCGGGGAAACACTAGACTCTCGTGCCATTGTAGACCTAGTAAACCTCATTGGTACCTGTGTGGTATCAGGCAATGTTCGTAGATCAGCAACTCTTGCTTTGGGAAATGCGGGGGATGAAACATTTATGAATCTAAAGAACTCAGAACTATTCCCAGAGCGTAACTCTTTTGATCCAGATAATCCAGGTTGGGCTTGGATGTCTAATAATTCTATTTCAGCAGAGGTAGGAACAAAGTACGAAGACTATGTAGATTTAATTACAGAAAATGGAGAACCAGGTTTTATCTGGCTTGATGTTGCTCGTAATTATGGCAGACTAAAGGATGCGCCAGATGGAAAAGACTATCGTGTGATGGGCTTTAATCCCTGTGCGGAGCAGCCATTAGAGTCATACGAATTATGTACACTTGTAGAAGTGCATTTGAATCGTCATGAATCTAAGGAAGACTTCCTGCGTACCCTGAAGTTTGCATACCTATATGGAAAGACTGTAACACTTGTTCCAACACACTGGCCACAAACAAACGGCATCATGCAACGCAACCGTCGCATTGGCACATCACTTACAGGTATTGCATCATTTGCAGATCAAAAAGGTTTGCCAATAGTTCGTGAATGGATGGACGAAGGATACAACAAGATCCGCCACTACGACCACCAGTATTCAGAATGGCTATGTGTTCGTGAATCAATTCGTGTAACTACAGTTAAGCCATCAGGATCAGTCTCAATTCTTTCTGGTGCAACTCCTGGAGTTCACTGGGGTCCTGGAGGAAACTTCTTCCTTCGTGCAATTAGGTTTGGAAACACCGATCCAATGATACATTTGTTCAAAGCAGCGGGGTATACAATTGAAGACGATGTTGTATCAGCAAATACATCAGTTGTATATTTCCCAATTAAATCAGGTCATCCAAGATCTGAAAAAGATGTGACACTATTTGAAAAAATTGCACTTGCTGCAACTGCTCAAAAGTATTGGTCTGATAATGGAGTTTCTGTCACATTATCCTTTGATAAAGAAACAGAGTCAAAACATATTGTCCCAGCACTTAATATGTACGAAGGACAACTAAAGGCTGTTTCGTTCCTACCAATGGGAAACACAGTTTATCCACAGCAACCATATACAGGTATTACTGAGGAACGGTATGAGTCATATATCGGGAAGTTGAAGCACATTGATTTTGCTGCAATTTACGACGGTGTGGATAATCTTGAGGCACAGGGTGAAGCCTATTGCACAACAGACTACTGCGAAATTAAAATAAACAAGTAGCCTTCTGTGGTAAAATAGACTTATAATGTCTACTCCATCGAACCTATATGCAGAAAAAATATTTAGTGAGCATCCAACTGCTTTGTGGGCGCTTGATGATCCAGTAGATTATTTATCATTAATTACAGAAAACCAAAGAAATATGGTTTCTTGGCCAACACCAATAAATGGATCAGTATCGACATATAGTGAATTCTCTAACCAGCCTTTTGTTTCAAGTTCAATGTTCAAAGTTACAATGACAAGCCATGCCTCTAATATAAACTATACAACGCTTGTAAGTAATGACATAACAAATTTTAGCAACCTTAGTAGCGACCTTGGAACATTTTCAATTGGTACATACATAAACTCAATAAGTCCATATATCGCAGAAGTTGCCATTGGCTTTGAGTATAATAGTTCTTATACTGGAGAGTTAATCCAAAACATAAAGAACTACACAATGCAAATTTCAGACTCTTGGAATTTTATTTCTGAAACATTTGATAGGCCAGATGACAACACTACCTTTAGAGTTGTAATAAAAATTGGCGCCTACTCTGGCGGGACAAATTCAGAGTATGATTTTTTAATAAATGGATTAACTGTAGGACAATGGTCAGAAGAGTTTAATTCTTCTTCTCTTGGAATTTCCCCATCATCTTTACCAAGCACCATATCAATTCTTGGAGGATCAAGCGGGTACACAGCGAAAGCATATGGACTAGACGAAGACAATGGATACTACCTAATTAATAGCAATATATTAAGAGCAAGAAACAATGGCATTCCGCTATGCTACGGATCCTCAAACTTGACATCTGTCTATCCAAACGGAACACTTCCTTCAATCATAATTCCTGGAAAAGGATTTTTAAATGAGGTTGGCAAATATCAAGATTATACTGCAGAATTTTGGCTAAGAGTTAATTCTGACGCAGTAACAGAAAAAAGAATCTTTGGACCAATTGCTTCAGATGATGGCTTATATGTGAACGGTCCATTCATAATGCTTAAAATAAATAATAATACAAAATCTCACTATGTCGGAGAATGGTATAGACCAATGCTAATTGACATAAGAGTTTTAAAAAATTCTGCATCACTTTTAATAAATGGAGAAGAAGTTCTATCAATGTCTTTTCAGACATCTGATTTGATTTTTCCAGAAGAATACTCGGTTGATAATAAAAATCAAAACTGGCTAGGGTTTTGGTCTTATGAGGATGTTACCCCAATGGAACTAGACTGTTTTGCCCTATACTCTTATTCTGTTTCACAGATGCTTGCAAAAAGAAGGTTTGCTTATGGGCAAGCAGTTGAGTTTCCAGAAAATATAAATACATCATACAGTGGTTCCTCTGTCTACATTGATTACCCTTTTGCAGATTACACAAGTTCTTATTCTTATCCCGATTTAGGAAACTGGAGCCAAGGATACAGAGACAACCTATCAATCAATGGAACCACCTTGGCAAACACAGAATACAGTCTTCCAGAAATTGTTTTAAATAATAAAACACAGGCACAGTTTTACTCTGATTGTTCATCAGTGCAAAATGAATCTGAAAAATTTTTTGCAATTCAGCACAACAACTCTTCTCAAACAAATGGATATATGCTATTTGATAAGTTTGAATATATTCAAGATCTAGTTTACTCTTTCTACGGAATATTTAAAAAGAGAAAATTAGTATCTGGTAAAGAAACATTAATTAGGTTCCAGTCTGACCAATCAAACGATTACTTTGAGATATGTTTAAATGATTCAGAAATTAGTTATGAGTTAAGATATAACGATTCTTTAGAAGTGTTAGCACAGTCTGTTTCTGTTCCTATTGGAGAAAAGTTTATTGCTGGGTTGAACATTCAAAAGTTTGTAGAGTATCACGGTGGAAATGTTGCATCATTCTTCGGAAATAGGCAATCGTTAAAAATATATCTAGGTGGAAACAAATTAATGGAAAAGACATTCCATGGAAATATTTATAAGTTTGCACTGCTAACAGAAAGAAACTTTCAAGACATATCTCAACTATTTAATGAAGAGAATGGATTGCCACTACTTTTTGATGATGTTTTTGATATTTATATAAATGCAGATCTCTCTCTTGGTGCCGATTCTGGATTACTTACACAATCTCAGGTATGGGATTATTATATGGACGGCGGTTCAAAAACTTTACAAGAATATACTAGTAGCCCAGACGACACAGCGTTATGGCCAGAAGAACTTCCTCAAATAGGAGATCACGTGGCAAGTTATACTTTATTTGCAACTACACTATTTGAAGAATACATTTTGGATGTTGCGGTTCAAGGATACTGGGAAGACAATCTTCCACTAACCTACCTTGCTCAATATGTAACAGATAGCCGTGGTAAAAAGTATTATGACTTAGATTTTATTCAATTTAATTTAAATTATCCAGCACCTTCAAAATTTATTCAGGAAACTGTTGACTCTGATTGGTCTTATGCAGAACTTCAAGAAAAGTTTTCTGTTCCAGTTGTGAGAGAGTATTCTTCATTAGACAATCATCTTTTTACTGGGTATGAAGATTATACTGATTTAAAAAATAACTCTTTAAAAACATTTAGGTATGACACAACCGACTCCTTAGTTAAGTCTTATGTAACTTTTCAATATACAGAATCAGGAGCCAATGAATCTGATTCTTATTTTATTTACAAGGAAAAAGCATCAAAATATGGAGTAGTGGAGCCAGGAGAAAATTGGATTAATACAAAGTATGAGGTTGTAAACAACATGCTTATCTATCCACCAAAAGATGCAGACATTCTTTCTTTGTCAATTGTGTATAGCCTTAACTTTATTGTTCGTGGAATCAGATCTGGCAGAATTAAACTTAGAAACCTTCAACTATGTTCACAGGCGTTTAATGCTACTGAGCCTAACGCCGTAGGAACAAGATTTGGAAACAACATTTATCCTTATAAAAAGTTAAATTATTATTACAACTATAAAACAAGAAACCCATTTACAATTTACAAAGGAAGCACACCGTATTTATATTTGACAAGATTCAGCGGTATAGAGTTAAAAGACCAGTATGATCCTAAGATTAACAGAGGTCTTGCAATTCCTATTAACGAGTCAGAATCTAATAACTACAAGATATCATCAATTCAGATGGCAGTAAGATTTGACCAAGACTTTTTCCCATACTCAGAAGTACAAATTTTTCAAATAGAATCTAAGGATGAACTTATAAAGGTTTTTATGAAAGCAAGCCAAAGAGATGGCAAGAGGGCAAAGATCTATGCAGTAAACGCTTCAACTGGCCAAGTAGATAATGGTATCTCATTTTATATTAATGGAAATGTAGTTAGAGAGCCACACATATCGGTTAAAGAGTGGGCATTTCTTGGAATGAACTTCACTGGTCTTTTAGATTTTAAAAATACTGTTGGATCATTAAACTTAACTGGTCCACTTACATTTAACACCATATCGTACTATAAGTCCACTCACCTACAAGAGATTCAGCAACAGTCAACGAGACCTTGGTTTAGAATTCAGGGCAATTTTAATAATGAAATCCCCTGGGATTTTTGGAGAACTCCAACTATTAAATGGAATGGTGTGCTCATTTTCTCAACAAAAAACTATTATGGAGTAGATCCTTCAGATGTTTATAAGAGTTATACAGGAACAGATAAGATAATCGTAGATTCTGACAAGGTTTTTAGTATCAATAGGTACAAATATACTATATATGGCGATGTTCAATGGCAACAGTCGGTCATCGATGCACTCTAATATGGTATACTTATGGTTATGAATATGGAAAATCCAAAGAAAAAGAAGAAGTCTGCCCCCAGAATGAAGGGGCAAGTGGGAGAGTCCCGTGTAAAAGTTATTGAAAAACACTACGAGTGGGGTCTTTATGTATACAAAAAGGCTAACGGAAAATGGTTTACAGATGGAACTGGTTCTGTTTTAAATATTCAATCTCAAAAAGGTGACATATTTCAGATATCTAAACTTAAAGAAGCAGCAAAATATTACGGGGATGAAGGAGATGGAACATGCGTATTCGTTCCAGGACTAACAAGAATCTCAGAAGAAGAATACTCTGAGCAAAAGCAAAGACTATCAGAAGGACTTATTCCTTCAATGAACGATCTTGGAGCAGTTCAGGCAGCCAAGGACACTATTGCGAAATACGGAAGTGATGACTAATGAGTGAAGACAAAGAATTTTTTATTAGAGCAAAGACAGATGTTCCTCTTCCAGAAGATGACACATTTATAAAGCAAGACCCATTCAATCAGTCTTGGGATGTAATTAAAGACCTTCAAGGACTTGACGCTAACTTTAAAAGAAGAACCTCTAGAATAATTAAAGGTGAAGCAACTCAAGCATACATTGATAGTTCAAGAGCAGACAGCGTTGGTATTGATGGAGCAAGATCTAAAGAGATTAACTCAGGAGCAGTATTTAGAAATGCCTACGGACTCTTTGATGTAATTACTCCACCTTGGAATTTATACGAACTTGCAAGTTTTTATGACACATCATTTGCTAATCACGCAGCCATCGATGCAAAGGTAGAAAACATTGTTGGTCTTGGTTACGAGTTTAAAGTTTCAAAGAGAACTATGCTTAAGTTGGAAGCCTCAGAGCCAAAGACTTCTGAGAATGCAAGAAAAAGAATTGAAAGAGCAAAGATTGAAATGACCGATTGGCTTGAGTCTTTAAATGATGAAGATTCTTTTACAACAACAATGGAAAAGGTTTTTACCGATTTACAGGCAACAGGAAATGCTTATCTAGAAGTAGGAAGAACTGTTCGTGGAGACATTGGATATGTTGGTCATATTCCATCTACGACAATGCGTGTTCGTAGATTGCGTGATGGATATGTTCAGGTTATTGGAAACAAGGTTGTTTATTTCCGTAACTTTGCAGCAACAAATCCAAACCCACTAGGAACAGATGCTCGTCCAAATGAGATTATTCACTTTAAAGAATACTCACCACTAAATACATTTTATGGAGTACCAGACATTATGTCTGCAATTGGATCACTACACGGAGATCAACTTGCATCACAATACAACATTGACTACTTCCAGAACAAGGCGACTCCAAGATATGTTGTAACTCTTAAGGGTGCTAAGTTGTCCGCCGAAGCAGAAGACAAGATGTTTAGATTTTTGCAGACAGGTTTAAAGGGGCAGAATCACAGAACTCTTTATATTCCATTGCCAGGAGACTCTGACACTAACAAGGTAGAGTTTAAGATGGATCCTGTAGAAAACGGAATTCAGGAAGCATCATTTAAAGAATACAGAAAACAGAATAGAGATGACATTCTTGTTGCTCACCAGGTTCCTCTTTCTAAGATTGGTGGTTCTGATTCTTCGGCCATCGCTGCAGCACTTTCACAAGATCGTACCTTTAAGGAGCAGGTTGCAAGACCAGCACAAAGAAATCTTGAAAAGATGATTAATAAAATTGTAAAAGAAAAGACAGATATATTAGAGTTTAAGTTTAACGAACTTACTCTTACAGATGAAATTGCTCAGTCACAGATTATCGAAAGACTTGTTAAGACACAGGTTATGCTTCCAAACGAGGGCAGAGAACTTCTTGGTCTTCCACAGATTGAAGGTGGCAACGAGCCCTTTGATCCAAAGCCAGAACAGGCAGCAAACGATAATGCAGACAGAGCACGAGACACTGAAAGAACAAACAACCAGTCTGATGGACCAGCCACAGTAAGTGGAAGAAATCCAAAAGGCGAAGGCCGAGCATCTCAATAATTGAGATAGCGTAAAAAGGGCTCTATAATGTATACTAGCATGACTATCTCAAAAGCACACTGGAATACAGACGGTGAGAATATTCGCCTATCAATGCCACTTAGTAAGGTGGACAAAGACAGGCGTACCGTTTCTGGGTTTGCATCATTAGACAACCTTGACAAGCAAGATGATATTGTAACATCAGAAGCATCAATGGATGCATTTGCAAAATTCCGAGGTAACATTAGAGAAATGCATCAGCCATCAGCAGTAGGCAAAATGGTATCATTTAAAGAAGACAAGTACTTTGATCCAGAAACTAAAAAGTTTTATAAAGGTGTTTTTGTCTCTGCATATATTTCAAAAGGTGCACAAGATGCTTGGGAAAAAGTTCTTGACGGAACATACACAGGCTTTTCAATTGGCGGAAGAATGAATAAGTGGGATGATGCTTATGATGAAAAATCAGATAAAACAATTAGAGTTATTAAAGAATATGATTTGGTAGAGTTGAGTCTTGTTGATTCCCCTGCAAATCAGTTTGCAAATATTATGTCAGTTGAAAAAGTTGATGGACTAGATGTTATAAAAGGTGACGAAACAATTTTAGAGAATGTATTTTGGGACAAGCAATCAGGTTTGGTTATGCTTTCACAAAATGAATCAGAAGTTAGCCCAACTTCAGGTGAACCAATGGCAAACATAGGGTTCGTTGAAAAAACGGATAATGAAAAAACAAACATGATAAAATTCTTAGTTGATAGTGCTAAAGGCATTAATACTTCTAAGATTAACAAGGAGGTAAGTCCTATGACAGAAAACACAGAAATGGTTGCAGAAGTTCTTGAAACAGAAGCACCAGTAGAAGTAGAAAAGTCAGAGGTCGCTCCAGAGGCAGATGCTAATACTCAGGAAGTAGCAAAGGCTGCACCATGTGCAGACTGCGGAAAGGCTATGGACGCATGCGAATGCGATTCAAAGGCTGACGCAAAAGAGGAAGAAGCAGAAGACAAGAAGCCAATGGCTCCTAAGTCAGATGAAGTAGTTGTAGAAGCAGATGCACCAGCACTTGCAGAAGCAGTTGCAGAAACTAACGATGGTCTTGAAAAAGCCTTTAGCGATCTAGTTTTAACAGTTAAGTCATTGCAGGCAGAAGTAGAAATGCTTAAGTCTTCAAAGGTTGATGTTGAAACAGCAAAAACATCATTTGAAGCAGTTGCAAAAGATATTGCAGCAGTATCAAGTGATTTCAATGAATTTGGTAAGCGTGTGGAACTTGTAGAGCAAGACACTGCTTTCCGAAAGTCTGGCGATCTCGGCGAGATAGTACAGAATCAACCTGAAACGGTTGAAAAATCCCTATGGGGCGGTAGTTTCCTCAAAACAGCCGACTTATTCAATTAAAAATAAAATAAGTAAATTCACTAGGAGGTGACAATATGTCGGAACAAAATATAGAAAAGAACCAGCCAGGTACTTCAGGTAACCTAGGCGGAACAGCACCAGGACTCTATCAGGGTCAGGGAGCGTTTGCATCTGGATCAGATGCAGGTTCAAATACACCAGGTAATTACACCGATGGTGGTGTCTTGGGTAATATCCCAACAGCGCTATCAGGAGTAAACTCTGGACCAAATGCAGTTAACCCTTCAGGTGAGGCTGGATCAGGTATCCTACGCCCAGAGCAAGCACGTCGTTTTATTGACTACGTGTGGGATGCTACCATTCTCGCCCAAGATGGCCGTCGCGTTACAATGAGAGCCAATACAATGGAACTCGAAAAGGTAAACGTCGGAGAGCGTGTAATTCGTGCAGCAGCGCAAGCAGTTGGCGACTACACAAACGCAGGTGCAACATTCTCAAAGGTTGAATTGACTACAAAGAAGATTCGTCTTGACTGGGAAGTATCTGCAGAAGCACTAGAAGATAACATCGAAGGTGCACAACTAGAAGATCACATTGTCCGTTTGATGACAAATGCTTTCGGTAATGATATCGAAGACCTTGCAATCAATGGAACAGGCACAGGATCAGACGCATTCCTTGCAATCATGCAAGGCTTTGTTCATAAGGTAAAGAATGACGGAGATGCTCATGAGTCAGTTGTAACAGTCGCTAATAACGCCTGGACAACAGATGTAATGCAGGACATCATTCTTGCAATGCCACGTAAGTATCGTGCCATCAAGTCTAACTTGAAGTTCTATGCTGGTACAGACGCATTCCAGGGAATCGTTAAGAATAACGGTACTCTAGCAGACGCAGTCGCAGAAGCATTTGCTTCTCAGGCTGGCGGTACTCCAACAAATCGTCAAGCATATCTTGACGGTGGAGCACAGACATTCGGTGGAGCACGTACAACACGTGTTCTCGGAATTGATGTTCAGGAAGTTCCATACTACCCTGCAGGATATGTCGACTTGACATTCCCACAGAACCGTGTATGGGGATTCCAGCGTGACATCACTGTAAACCGTGAATACAAGCCAAAGAAGGACACTGTAGAATATACAGTATTCGTACGCTTTGGTCTTGAGTGGGAAGAGCAAGATGCTATTGCCTACGCAGACGCTGCAGCAGAGTAATCTGTAAACAGTAAAAAATTAGGGGGAGTAGGAGTTAACGCTCTTACTCCCCTTTATTACTTATAATGCTATAATACTAACAAGGAGGAATTATGGAAAACATTAATGAAAATCCAATTGTTGAAGAAACAGTATACGAAGCACCAGTTTTTGAAGCACCAGTTGTGGAAGAGCCTGCTGTAGAAGCCCTAGTGGTTGAGGATGTTGTAGAAACTCCAGTTGTAGAAGAGGCTGCTCAGGCAGTTGTAGAAGCACCTGCATATCAGGCACCTGAAGAAGTTCAGGCACTTGGATCAGTAGCAGAAGGCGTAATTGGAGCAACAACAGCACCAAAGGCACCTGCTAAAAAGAAGTCACCAAAGGCTGCAGAAAACAGAGAAACTGTAGCAATTTACTCAACAAAAAATGTAACATGGTCAGAGGTGGGTAAAGTAAACCGTGGCTATAACATTGTTGAAAAGGATGCTGCTGAAAAGTGGCTTACTCGCTCCCATGTTCGTACAGCAACACCAGAAGAAGTTGCTAAGGAATTTGGTAAGTAAATATGGAAATATTGAGAGTTCCGCCATACGAAACTATTGCAGTTAATTTTGTTGTCCCAGCAGGGTATAACAATATAGACTTTTACGCAAGAGTAACGGACATGGCGGATCTTTCAATCCAAACTGTAGAGTTTTTAGAGTTGTCTACGGGAGAAAATATAAACATTTCTCTTCCTGGAAGATATGACAATGATTACAGAATAGAGTTTTGTACCCATGGGGCAGACCCAGATGATCCTGAACAAGTCATTCACGAAGAGTTTTATGAATTAATAAGACCATATGTAGACCCAAACACATTAGGAACAACAGCATCAGAGATTGCTGAATATACAACATTAGAATTAGTAGCAAGATCAATGATAGACACATTTGTTCCAGAAGGATTTTATAATAAAAAGGTGACAGTCATCGGAACTGGTAACGGATCAGATTACTTCTCTTTATGGGAAAAGGTCTATAGAGTATTTAAGGTTTATGAGAATAACCAATTAGTTTATGATAGATCAACTCCAGAATTAAACGAGCACGAATATTCAATAACATCAGATAAAACCGCTATACAAAAAATACGTGATGGTGTAGTTAATAGGTATGAGTCCACAGCCCAAAACCTTCCAATAGCAAGCGGAGATCTTGCCTACTATGGATATGATGGTGTAGGATTCCCTTCAGGATATGATTACACATTTGTTGTTGATCACGGATATATAACAGTACCTGCTGATATTGAGTACGCAGCAAAACTGTTAGTAGAAGATCTTAAGTGTGGAAAACTTGACTATTACAAGAGATACATAACAGCATACAACACAGATCAATTTAGAATTCAATTTGACAAAGCAATGCTTAGCGGAACAGGAAACTTCCTAGTAGATAAGATACTGGAGAAGTATGTTAAAAACATTGTTAAACCAGGGATAATCTAATGATCTGCGAGCAACCAGATTATATTTTTCCAATGCAAGCAGATGTATATTATCCTCTTGTTGAACAAGGTCCATATGGAAATGTAAAAAAAGCATGGATACAAGACAGAACAATTGCAGCCAATTTTAATTCTGCTGGTTCTGCAACAAAAGAAGATGTTGTTCCAAATGTAAACATTACACAAAAAAGTATTCTAATCGGCAGATGCAAAACAGACATAAGAGTATCTAGCCTTGATGCAAATAATGCCATGACTAACATAATCCTAACAAACATAAGAGATAAAAACTGCAACGAAATTTATGTAGAGACATCAGGTCCAAGATCAGGAAAGTCTACAATTTTTGAAATAGCAACACAAGAACCGTTTGTTGGCCCTTTTGGTGGAATTGAGTATTACAACTTACTCATTCGCAGGTCTGAAAACCAGGCGGTAGACATTTGATAACTCTAAGGTTTGACTCAAAATCTTTTAATAAAACAATGAAGAATGTAATGAACTATTCTGGTGGATTCTTGGATGGAGCACAGATGGGAAAAAAAGATTTCTTTGATAATCTTGGACCAGAAATTGTTCAGATTGCTTCTAACTTTATCGACACTAATGCTAAGGTATCTCCAGAAACATTACATCACGTATACGAATGGTACAAAACTGGATCTCCAGCAGCAAGACTTTTTGATATTAACTACACAGTTAGTAATTTAGGACTTTCTTTTATATCGGTATTTAGACAATCAAGAAGCGTCCAGGATGGCGGGACTGTTCCGTTTGCCAACAAAGCAAAGATAATGGAAGAAAGTAGGCCAGTCGTAATAGCACCTAAAAACGCTCTAGCGCTTGCTTTTGATATTAATGGAGAGATGGTTTTTACAAAGAAGCCTGTAGTTGTTTCAAATCCAGGAGGACAAACACAGGATGGATTTGAAAAAGCATTTGATACATTCTTTGGACAGTACTTTACTCAAGCATTTTTAAACTCAAGTGGACTTGCTCAATACTTTGAAAATCCAACCTCATATAAAAAGAATTTATCAAAAGGTAGTCGTGCAGGAAGATCAGCAGGAATATCTACTGGATACAGATGGGTAGCAAATGCGGGGGTAATTAGATAATGACAATATATACAGAAGAAGAGCAAGCATCACTAGGCCAAGAACTATTAATAAACACACCAATGTTATGGATTAATAAATATCTTCAAGAAAAACTAGCAGACTTACAAATTGGAGTTCCATTTTTTCCACCATCTCCAAACACAATAGATGATTTAACAGAAACTTGGATAGTCGTAAACGATGAAAGATACCCATATCAAGGTTTGAAATGCACATTTGACAGACTAATAAGAATGAGAAGGACACCATTTCCCCACATAAAATGCGAACAGTTATTATACTATTTTTACGCAACTCAAGAGGGAGTCACTGACAAAATGATAGCAACTACCGAGACGGTACTCAGGTTGATGGATCGAGAGGACGAAACAGCAGAAGAGATAAACTCCTGGATGCAGGGTAAGACAATCGCTGGCCACACCCCAAAATTTAGATTCCATAGATTTAAAGTCTATCAACTTGAGGAAGTCGCAGATATTATTGATTTTGGTACGGCAAGAACTTACGGAGGCAACAAGATCATTATTGATTTTGACTACCACCAGGATAGCGCTTTAGCAAATATCTAAAAAGGCTGTTATACTTAGACTGAGGAAACAAGCCCCTTAATTCAAAAAAGAAAAAAGAGGTGAAATACATGGCATATACCCGTGGTTCGAACGCTAACATCATCGTTGGCGCAGCGGCTCTCTTCACATATGAAGACGGTACGCTAACAGACGCAGACCTTCCAGCATACGAAGCAGCGACATCATTTAGAGAATCTCTAACAGATGACGCTTCATTCCGCAATGTTGGTTACACCATGAATGGTTTGGAACTTCAGTTCCAGCCAGATTTTGGTGAGGTTGCAGTCGATCAGGTTCTTGACGTTGCTAAGTTGTTTAAGCAAGGCATGCAGGTTAACTTGAATACTACATTCGCAGAGTCAACTCTCGAAAATCTCTTGTTTGCTATTGCAGGCAAGGACTCAGATCTAACAGCATACAATACGGCTGGAGCAGGGTCATCAGCACTTAATCTTTCAGCAGGCGAAATTGGCGAATGTCCAGTAGAGCGTGGATTAGTTGCAGTTGGTCCAGGAACAGGTGACTGCGAAGCAGGTTCATCTATTGAACGTATCTACGTTGCATACCGTGCACTCTCAATTGAGAATGTTTCAGTATCAGCAAAGCGTGATGAAGCAACAATGTTTGAAGTTTCATTCCGCCTTCTTCCAAATGACTCAGCGTCATACGGTAAGATCGTTGATCGTGCAATCCCCAACGCATAATATAATTAAATATATTGCAGATTTGCCCAGACCGTAAAAAGTCTGGGCTTTTCTGTTTTGTTTTGGTATACTTGTATGATGGCCACAGAAGTATATAAAACAAAAATAATATCATTAGTAGATGATACAAAAATAGAGTTGTCTCCATTAAAAATAAAATATCTTAGAAAGTTTATGCTTGAGTTTGAAAATGTTAAAATAGCAAACGGAGACCTAGAAGCCATATCTGCCTTATCCGATTGCGCTATGATTTGTATGGAACAATATAAACCAGAGATTGCAGTTTCTCAGGAAGTATTTGAAGAATATATTAACCTAGAAATAATCTATAGCATTCTTGAAGTAGCAGCGGGAGTTAAAATAAATAAAGACTCAGAAGAAGAAGTAAAGAAACAAGCAGTAGATAGCGGATCAACCTGGGATGACTTAGACCTTGCAAAAATTGAGTCTGAGGTTTTTCTATTGGGCATATGGAAAGATTATGCAGAACTAGAAAATTCTTTATCTATGCCTGAGTTAGTTATAACCCTTTCAACTGCAAGAGATCTTGAATATCAAGAAAAGAAATTTTTAGCAGCAATGCAAGGCGTAGATTTAGATAAGAACAAAAATGAAAAGAACGCCTGGGAAGAAATGAAGGCAAGAGTATTCTCAGGAGGCAAGGCAACAGACGCAAATGACATTTTAGCCTATCAAGGAATAAATGCTCAAAAGGCTGGTTTTGGAATCGGCATGGGCATGGATTATGAGAGAATAGACTAAAAAATACGCTTGGCTATGGTATAATTAATTAATTCACATTGGAGGAAGTACATGTCAGAAAAGATTGAAAAATTTGAACTGTCACTAATAGATGGTACAAAGTTCGAAGCAAAGCCACTAAAAATCTCATTGCTAAAGCCTTTCATGAAGGCGTTTACAGGTTTGGCTGATGTTGCAGATGATAACGAAAAGTCTATGGATGTATTGCTAGACTGTGTTCAGATTGCATTTAAGCAGTATGTTCCAGATCTATCAGAAGATCGAGAAAAACTGGAGGAAAATCTAGACCTTCCTACAGTGTACAAAATTATTGATGCAGCATCTGGAATTCAACTCTCAGATCCAGCAGCATTGCTAAACGCACTAAAATAAAACAGTAAAGAGGGTGCAATGAATTGTCTGATGTAAATGCAAATATAAGTATCAATTTTGATACTGGTCAAGCACTTGCAAGTTTACGTCAGTTACAGGCGGGTCTCAGCCGTTTTAATCAATCACTAACTCAGGGCAATGTCGCTGCTGCCAATGCACAAAAGGGTCTTAATGACCAACTTATGCAGGCAATCAATGCCACTGGAAAGTTCGTTGCTACACAGAAAAATATAGCAACAAGTACATCTTCATTTACATCAGCGCTTGAAAAAAATCAACTCTCAATGCGAGAGTACTTTAGGTATACTGCTGCTGCAGCGACAGCAAACACTAAAGTATTTAAAAACATGTTTGCCCAAGAGCGTGAGATTATTAACCGTGCTCGTAAAGATCGAGTAAAATCTCTTCAGGCTCAGTATATTCAGTTGTCAGATGCTTCAGGCAATTTTGTTAAAACTTTGCAGGTAGTTCCAAAGCACCTTCAAATGGTAAATGGTCAGTACGCAGACTATGCTACAAGAATGCAGATGGCAGCACAAAGACAGCAATTCTTGAATCAGTTGCTTAAGCAAGGCTCAACACAACTTCTAAACTTTGGTAAGAATACTCAGTGGGCAGGTCGCCAGTTAATGGTTGGTTTGACAATACCTCTAACACTTCTTGGATCCACCGCAGCAAAAATATTTATGGAAATGGAAAAGGCTACAGTTAAATTCTCTAGAGTTTATGGAGATATGACAACTAGCGGAGATGCAACAAACAAAGCAATTGCAGATATTCAAAGATTAGGTAAAGAGTTTACTAAATATGGAGTAGCAGTAAAAGATACAATGGAAATGGCAGCATCTGCTGCTGCAATGGGTCTAACTGGAAATGCTCTAAATGCACAAGTAATTGCAGCAACAAGACTATCAGTTCTTGGACAAGTTGAACAGCAACAGGCTTTAGAGACAACCATATCTTTAACAAATGCTTTTGGAATCGCAACTCAAGACTTAGCAAATAAGATTAACTTTCTTAACGCAGTAGAAAACCAAACAGTTCTTTCAATTGAAGATTTAACAATTGCCATTCCAAAGGCTGGACCAGTTGTAAAGCAACTTGGTGGATCTGTAGAAGATCTTGCATTCTTTATGACTGCAATGAAAGAAGGTGGAATCAACGCATCAGAGGGTGCTAACGCACTCAAATCTGGTCTTGCTTCTATGATTAACCCTTCAAAGAAAGCAAGTGAATTCCTTGCAGGCCTCGGTGTTAACATCAAAGGTATTGTAGAGGCAAACAAAGGAAACTTAAAAGGAACAATTGTTGGATTTGCACAAGCACTTGATACGCTAGACCCACTTAATCGTGCAAGAGCAATTGAGCAACTATTTGGTAAGTTCCAGTTTGCTCGTCTATCAACGCTATTCCAAAACGTAACAAAGGATGGATCTCAGGCATCCAGAGCACTTGCTTTAGCAGGAGCATCAGTTGAAGAACTAGCAATCTTATCTGAACGAGAACTTGGAAAAGTAGAGGATGCAACTGGTGTAAAATTTAAGAAGTCTATTGAAGACCTTAAGAATCAACTTATTCCAATAGGAAAAGCATTTCTTCAAGCAGCAACACCAATTGTAGAATTTGTTGGAAAACTATTAACAAAATTTAACAACTTAAGTGAAGGAACAAAAAAGACTGTAGCAATTATTGTTGGAGTTGTCGGTGGCCTTGCTCCAGTTGTTTTGATGACATTTGGTGTTGTAATGAATGCACTTGCAAATGGAATTAAATTATTTGCAAAACTTCGTGAGGGAGTTGCTAAACTTAACGGATCAAACAATGTTCTTGGCGGAGGGTTTGATTATTTAACACAAGAACAGATTGAGAATGTTGCACAGACAAATGCGCTACATACATCACACTCTCAATTAATATCTACATTTAATATTGAAAAGTCTGCAGTGGATGGACTTGCAGCAGCATATGGAAACGCAGCAAGCCAAGCAAGAACATTAGCAGCATCCTCACCAGGATTATTTAACACTGTGCCAGGCCCAGCAGGTGCCGTTTCTGGATTACCTAAAAAGCCAATTGGGTTTGCACAAGGTGGTGTAGTTCCTGGAAGGGGAGATAAGGATACTGTCCCAGCAATGCTTACCCCTGGAGAAGTTATTCTTACAAAAGACACTGTAAGAAATAATCCAGAGTTAGTTGCAGCATTACAAAATAATTCATTTAAGAAATATCATGATGGAACTGGTGGTGGCAGTGAAGACATTGCTGCTAGTTTAAGAGAAAGATTTACATCTACATCAGCACCAGGATCAGAAGCCTTCAAGGGAAGAATGAAAACATTAGTAGATGGAGCAATGTCGCAAACACAAAAAGGTGTAGAAAGAGTAATTAGGTTTGCAGCAGAATCAGGAGTAACAATTACTGCTGAGCAAACAGATCAAATAGAGTTCTATAGAAAAGAAATGCTTAAGTCAGTTCGACAGGCTGGAGATGCTCTAGTTGGTGCAATTGATTTAACTAAAGATCAAATTAAAGATAGACTTAAAACAATGTCTCCAATTGCAGGAACACAGGCTGCACCAAACAGAAACACATTTGATTTAGTTGATAAGCACGGTAGCCAAAACTTGTCTGAAACATTTGGTCACTTAACACCAGGAGTAAGAATGTCTGGTCCTCAAACTAGAGAAAGACTAGAGCCAGGATCAAAAGTTGCTACTGAAATTGATGCAATAGAGAGAGCAGCAAAACATTTAAACAACCTTCCACAGTCTGACCCACGAAGACCTAAAACACCAATAGTTCCTGAATTCAATGTAGTCAGCGGACTTGGTATAGATGGCATGTCACAAGAAACAAATACACTATTAAAAAATGGAACTAAAAATACACAAGAATTCTTAAATGAATTAGGCAATGTTGGACCAGTTCAAGCGTGGGATACACTAATGAAACAAAATGGCCTAACTATAGAAGAAAATGGCCGAGAAATAGAAATTTTACACGCAAAATTTAAGGCTTTTGTTGCAGACCTTGCAACAAAGAAAAAAGTAATTTCTGATGCAGATGTTACAGGATTCCTAACAGGAATAGAGAATGATCCAGATATTAGTCCAAGAATGAAAAATGCAGTATCAAGATCTAACAACACAATAACAGCAGCCCGACTCAGTGGTGTTTCTTCTACAGATGGAGCAAACATAGAAGATGTTGTTAGAAGTGGAGAAGTAAAAGTACCTGGTTTAGTAGACCGTACAAAATTTAAAATTGCAAAATCTGGTAGTGCACAGGGTGGAGAGTCTGTATCTAATAGAGTTAATGGAATTGGATTCTATGATGCAGAAGTAGAAAAACAACTAGCAGCAGAAGCAGAAACACTTAGACCTCCACGAGTAAGGGCTACTCCAGAAGCAGAAGCAGATGCTGAACTAGAAGGTGAAAAGATTGGCAAAGCAGCGACAAGAGGTGTAAGGAAGGGTGCAAAAACAGAGTCTCCTTCTACAGATGGAATTGAAGTTGGTAAAGATATTGCAGAAGGAGTTGTCATTGGTTTGCAACAAGGAACACCAGGGGTTGTTTCTCAATCAGAACAACTTGGTAATGCTGCAGTTCCAAAAGAAGTAATAAACGAAAAGATGGATGTTGGAAACAAGGCATTCTATGATGACCTTAATAATCCAGAAGACTATGAAGAAAGACAAATTCTTAAATCAGAAGATAGGCAAAGAAGAAAACTTGGTAAGGCTCGTGCAAGTGTTGGCAAAACGGATATCGACAACAAGCAATTTTATGATGATATTGATACTCCAGAATTTCGTGAACAAAGACAAATACTTAAGTCTCAAGATAGACACAGAAGAAAACTTGCTGCTGTTGGTCAGGTAGGAGCAGCAACGCCAACTGATGTACCTTCTCAGACTGCACAGTTAACTGCTGCCTCATCAAAAAGAGTTACAACTGCAACTGAAAAATTAGCAGTTAAAACAGAAGAAGCCGCAATTGCTCAAGCCCAGATAGTTCAACAAATTAAGGATGAGAGTAGGTCAAGAGTTACGATTAAGGGCAATACTGTAAATATTGGTAAGGCTCGTGAATTAGCGGATAAGGCTGAAAACGAAGCAGCAATTACTAAAGCCCGTGCACATGCACTTGAAGCAGAACAAGCAAAGCAAAAGAAATCAAACTCACCAACAACAATTACTGATGAACAGGTACTTGCTGCTAAAGAAAAAGCAAATGCTGCAGAATTAGAGTATACACAAATAAGAAAAGAATTAGCAGAACAGGGTATAGGAGCAGCCCAACCAGCAGAAATTAAAAAAGATCAAGAAGTTATGTCTAATGGAACCGTTGAAGCAGGAGACGGTATGAGACGAATTGTTGAGGGTACAGACGACACAGCAGACTCAACTGTACTAGTTGCAGATAAAACAGATGAACTTGCCAGCATAACTGGAGAAGCAGTTGATGCTCAGATGGCAAATACAACCAACCTAATAACTGGTAGCAAATTAACAAATGCAACTACACAAAATCTTGGAGAAGTTCTTCAAGCAACAGATCAAACTGGATTAGCCCAAGGTGATCTTGCAGAATCTTCAGAAAATACTGCTAGACTTAGTAAAGATATTGAAGAAAAAAAGAGAAAAGAAAACGAACTAGCCAAAAAAAGACTTGCTCGTCTTATGGCTGAAGAATCTGTGGATGGAGTTATTCCTCCAGGTACGCAATCAGCAAGCAAGTATATTAACCCAGAAGAAGCCATGGGCGCAGAAGAAGCATATGACTATGCAATGGGAAGCGATCCAGACCCAAACGATCCAACAGATAAAGGTCAGACTGGTTTTACAAAAGATAAATTTGGCAAAATTCTAATTGATCCAGAAACTGGAAATCCAACACATCTTACAAAGAAAGAACTCACAAAAAAGACACGCGGACTTCGTAAGGAGAAGGTTAGTAAGATATCTGGTAAGGCAGCAGGAGCATTAGGAACAGCAACAATGGTTGCGGGTATGGCTGGTGCTCCACCACAGGTAACAGCAGCACTCGGCGCTGCAGCAACTGTTGCTCAGTTTGCACCAGCACTTGCAGGTATGGGCCCAATCGGTTGGGCAGTAGCAGGTATTGCAGCAGTAGGTGCATCTGCTTATTTGGTCAACAAACATTTTGAGGGAATGGCAAAAGCACAGGCAGAGTATGTAAGAAATACAACTGCAAGTTCTGAAAAACTAAAAGCCATTGGAGAATTAAACGGTGTCGTTGGTGCCAATGAAAAAATGAATAAGCGTAGAGAAAATGGACAACTTCAGGGATACAACGAAGTAGAAAGAAAAGGAACTGACTACGGAGTTAAGTATTTAGAAAATGCAACTGGAAAGTTAATGATGGATTCTCTTAAAACTAGCATTAATAAGACTGGAGCAAAAGAAGCAGCAGAAGAGGTTGCACTACAACTTGCTGCACAGGTATCTGATGGAGTGCTTACTGCTGAGCAGGCAAAGAGTGTTGCATATCAGATTGGACTTAATCTAAAAGACTCTACAATGACAATGAATATTAATGGAAATCTGAGAGCACTTATTGGACCTAACGGAGAAGATCTTATTAACGATCCATTTACAGCAAGAATGAGACTTGTTGCAGTTTCAGAAAACAAAACAAAGACTGCTAAAGCAAATATTAAAAAGGCTCAAAAAGAAAATATTGGCTGGTCTTGGATGGGTCTTAAAAAATCTGGAGCAAATGAGGCTGCACAGGTCGCAGCGCTTTCTGGTGCTGCAGTTGAAATGGCTTTGCTTCAAGCAGACTCAATGGCGGTATATGTTGAAAAGCAAAAAGAAACTCTTGAAGCACAAAAGGCAATCACAAAAGATAAAGCAGAGCAATTAAGAATTGATACGCAACTAGCAAACCTTGACTCAATGTCAGCAAGAGCAAATGCAAGAGTTGCTGTATCTGTAGACAATGCCGTTGACCAGACAGATGGAATTATTACTGGACAAAGTGGTATTACAAATACAAATCCTATTCTTGGAATGATGAGTGGAAAAAACCCTATTGACGCACTGACAGGTGGTTATGGTATAGGTGCCCAAGGTATAGGTATGGCAATCTTACAAAGCACCATGCCTGGGGTAGGTGGAATACTTGGTTCTCTGCTCAACAGAGATGGAAGAGTAGAAGATGCTTACTTTGATGCAAACAAAGACGATGTAAAAGCAAAGTATAAAGGAACATCGCAAGAAGCGTCAGCACAGAGAGTTTTAGATTTAGGTGCAAAAGCAGATGAGGATGCATCATTTAAAGGTGACAAAATTGCTGGAAGAAAATTTGAAGCCAAGTTACAAATCCTGATGTCTTCTGGAGTAATGGATCCAGATTCAATAGAAAACCTTCTCAGAATATTTGGAGGAGATTATAAGAAATTAAATACTATGCTTACAGTTGGTATAAAAATGCACGGTGGAGCAAAGATGGCAGAACTTACTGGCCTTCTTGGCAGCACAAATGATGCAAGTGCAAAAAAGATAATTGTTCGAATGGTAAGAAAAAATCCAAAAGAGTTTGATAAAATTGCAAGAGCCCTTGCACTTATAAAAGCATCAGATGGACTTGAAGTTAGCATGGACCTAATGCTTACAAATATGACTCAATATGAACTAGATCAACTTGCAAACAAACTAGACATAATTGATAAAATGAAAACGCCGATTGAGCAAGAAGTAATTATTAAATACGGCAAAGATCATGAAGTAGACATGAGTGGCATTATTGAAGACTGGGATTACTATGGACAAATGAAACCAGAAGTAAGAAAAGAAGCAGTTGCAACTTATGTAATGCTTAAAGAATTCCTTATGAGTTTTGATAGTCCAGAAGCAAAAAAACAATGGGCAATTGACACTGCAAAAGCCGCAGCAGAAATGGTTGGAGAAGAAGGCGACGCCAAATATCAAGAGACCTACGAAAAAACTTATAAACTGATAATGCTAGATGATACAGGTGCAGCAGCGTCTGGTCTTGTTCAAACAAAGTATGGTGAAGATCCAAACCTAGCAATTCTAACAGCAGGAAATATAGGTGATCCTCCAGAGAAAAAAGACAGAGACACAACATACGATGACCTTCTAAAGCGTCTTCGTAATGTTCGTAATGCTGCTATTGATGCATCAAAGGGAGTTAAGGAACTAAACGCCGCACTTGCTGCATCTGGAGCAAAATCAGTTCAAAATAGATTTGAAGGTATTTCACAACAACTAAGAAGTAAGGGTGTCAACGAAGAATTTATTGAATACCTAAAGGGACTTGACACAAAAGATTTAAAGAAGTTTGCATTTGTTGCTACTAAAAAGGGTACACAAAAATACACAGAAAAAGTTGGAAAAAGAAATAAAGATGGCAGTATTGCTAAAGATAAAAATGGCAAAGTCATAATGGTAAACAAAGAGCAGAAGTACAAGGCTGGCGATCTTGTATTGACTGATCTTGGAAATCAAATGAAGCGTGGTGGAGAAAAGGCTATAATTGGAGAATTCCAAGAAGCACAAAAGATATCTTTAAGAAACCTTAAAGACCAAGAAACCGTACAAAGAAAACTTTCAGCACTAGGATATGATCAAATAGCAATAGAAAGAATTCTTGGAGATGAGATGTCAACTCAGATTATTGCTTCTAACAGATTAACAAAAGAAGAGTTAGCCCGAAGCGCTGCATTAGCAAAAGAAGTTTCTTTAAGAGAAAAAATAAATGGCTTAATTGAAACAGGCAAAGAAGCATTAAAATTAGCAGCAAACATAAAGAAGGCTCCACAACTTCAAGAGTTCTTTGACAAAATGAAGAGTCAAGGAATAAATCTTTCCCCTGCAGCAATGCAAGGTATGTTAACAGATCCAGCGCAACTAGATGCTGCAATAGCAGCAATGGCTTTATATGAAGATGGTGCTGATGGAGCCCTTGGAAAACTTCAAGAAATTGTTACAGCACTAGAAGCCATTAAAGCAAATTCAAATATTCAACTTGCTCTTGAGTTTGCAGCAAAAGATAATTACGGAAAGGTACAGGCTGGCGCTGCAGCAGCGCAAAGAGTAATGGATACTAGGAGAGTTGCATACAACAACATGACTCCTGCTGAAATACAAAAACAGACTGTAACAAATGCTAGAACTGGAGTAACAACTAATGCTGGCTCAATAGGATATGCAAGTGCTGTTAAAAATAAGTTTGGTGATGAAAAAACTGCAGCAGCACTCGAAGCAAGCATTGCTGGTAAGTCTTTGGCTGGAGTTCAAAAAGAAAGAGACGCCTTAGCAAAAAGATCTGCAGTTGCCGCTGCAGCAGCAAATGTTTCACAACAGATGCTTAGTTCTGCACAAGATGCACTTTCAAAATTGCAAGAAGGTTTATCAAAAACTCTTGATGGTATTAATAAGAAGTATGATGAAATAATTAAGGGGCAGCAAAAGAGTATAGAGACTCTAAACAAAAGACTTAATGACGAGTTTGATAAGAAGATAAAGTTAAAGCAAGAAAGAATTGGAATGCTTTCTAATGACCTAACCCTTATGGACAAGCAGGCAGAATCTATTAATGAAAAATATGATGCTCAAGTCACAGCGCTACAAGAAGTTCAAAGAGTTCAAGAAGCCATTACTGCACAACAACAACAGCAACTGGGATTAGCAGATGCACTAACCCAAGGAGATTTATCGGCTGCAGCCCGTGCTGCACAAGAAATTAGGGCAGCAAATGCTGCACAATATGGTGGAGGTCAGTTTGAAGCACTTGATCTTTCAAGAAAGAATGAACTAGACTCACTTAAGGGTGCAGAAAGTGGACTTACAAGAAAGCAAATTACAGAAGAGCAATTCCAAATTCAGCAAGATTTGTATAAACTTGAAACTGATCCAGTAAGAAAGAAAATACTTGAAGACATTGAAAAACTTACAGAAGCAATTGCAAAAAATGAAGAACTACGGACAAAAGAACTTGAAGATGCTGAAAAGAGCATAAAGGCTCAAATAGATGCACAACAACTTGTGGTAGATGCAGCACAGGCTGCTTCAGACATTCACTCAAAGATAACTGCTGATCTTGCTTTGCAGGATGCAGAACTTGCAAGTCAAGAAATTGCCTTAGCAGCAATTGTTGATAGCGTTGTGGATATAGATGACACAACTGGATTGACACTTGAGGACTGGAAAACTCTTGCTGAGAAAACTCTAGATGTTGAGGGATATGCTCAAGATATTGCACAAGCACTACTTGCAAGCGAAGGAAGTTCAGCAGCAATCGCTGCTTCGTGGGCAAGCATACTTGAGACGATGAAGAATCTACCAAAGAGTATTACAACAACACAATTTATTAATACAGTTAACACCGTAACTACAAAGACAGTTACAACACCTGCAGATCCAACATCAACAGCATCAACAGCAAATGCAGCAGTCGATGCAGCAACAAAAGCAAAAGATGCTGCACAACTAGAAGTTGACACTGCAGATAAAAATTTACAAGAGGCATACAACAAAGGACAATGGTATAATTTCTCTTCTTTACAGGGTATCCTTGCCGATAAAAAGTTAAAATTAAAAGATGCAATCACAGCCTTAGATGCTGCCATTGCAGCAGCAGCAGTCAAAAAAGAGCCAACGCCTGAAGAGGTTGCAGCAGCAAAAAAGAAAAAAGATGAAGAAGACGCAGCAGCAGCCCAAGCAGCAGCAGACAACGGAACATCTAGTTCCAACTGGAAACCAGGAGATCCATTGCTGTATCGTGCTAAGGGAGGAATGATTAACCCAATGAGATTTGCTATGGGTGGTTTTGCAAAGGGCTCAGATACAGTTCCAGCGATGTTGACACCTGGAGAATTTGTTATGAGTAAATATGCTGTTCAATCACACGGAATTGGGAATATGAAAGCAATAAATAGTGGTGCCCCACTCGCTGGAGATTCAGTGTATAATTATAGTGTTAATGTTGCTGTGCAGTCAGATGCTAATCCAGATGAAATTGCAAGAGCAGTAATGAGACAAATAAGACAAGTAGACTCACAGAGAATTACGGGGAATAGAAACTAATGCCAAACTCATACGCATATATGCGAGGTAGACAAAAATACCAAAGACCACAAGGAGTCTTATGGTCTGAGAACTCTGGAACATTAGTAGAAGATCCATCAAGTACTACAACCCCAAAACAAAAGGTTTATATTCCAACAGGTATTGAGATAGGAGCAGATCCAGGTTTGGCTACTGGAGATGATGTTCTCAATCAGTTCTTAATATTATCAGATGACAATAGAGGTCCAATAGATTTTAATCCAACAAGAATTGAAAAACGGGAGAGAATGATTAATGGTCGTATGCGATCATATCATATTGCAGATAAACTTAGCATAAGTTTAAGATGGGAAAACCTTCCTTCAAGATCACACGGACTAAATCCATCATTTAATTCGTCTGGTAAGACATCTTTAATAGATGAAGGTTTGAGAGAGCCAGGAACAGATGGATTATTTTCACAACTTCCAAATATTACAATACAAAATCAACAATATACTACAGATGGTGGCGCTGGCGGAGTAGAACTTTTAGATTGGTATGAAAATCATCAAGGATCATTTTGGATGTATTTATCATATGACAAATATAAAAACTTTGGATCAGACAATAAAGCATATGGACATCTTCCTCAATATAATCAACTAATAGAAGTATTCTTTTCAGATTTCAAATACACAGTTTCAAAGCGTGGAAATATGATGGATCTATGGAACATTGATGTAACCTTGGAAGAGGTATAATGTTTGAAAACGAAGAACTCAAGAATCATCTTGAGACATCCTCAGTAATTAAAACACAGTCTGCGATTATTGCAGAGTGGAATATGAATCTGCCAGGGAATATAGACACAATTGGAAATTACAGGTATAGACCAAATAGCCCAGAATCTGTATACGAATCTCTTCCAAATACATTTGTTGCAGAAAATGATCAAAGCGCTACTAGATTTTATTACGGGGCCACAGACTCTGATGTTGTTATTGATGGTACATTTACAGACAATGGACTTCCAACAACCTTGATGTCTAAGGGTGACAGGAATGCCCTCTTATACTCCCTAGAAGACTGTTTTAAGCCCTTTAGACCAAGGTCTGGGATCAATAAGGCCAGGGTGATGGACAAGTCCTTCATACACCATCCTAACTCAAATATGGCAAAAAGACCAAGATTTTATATATCAGACAAAAACGACGGGTTCAAATATTGGTCGTCATTTAGAAAAGAGATACAGTATAAGTATACATACTCAGACTCTACAGTTAGATATGGATTCCTTCCAACATTTGTAGATAATGATGCAAGCCAGACAGTCAGAAATGCTGTATTTTTTGATAACAAAGAGTATGGAATATCAAAGCAATCTGGTTCAAGATACTTAATAGACGATACAGTTCCATTTGTTGTATACAAAGAATCTCTACCAGCAAACAGAGTCGTGTTAAAAATGCAGACTGGTGTCGGAGATGTTGACCTAGGAATAACTTCAGATCCATTCTTTGGCTATGCAAACCAAAGAACCCCCGTTAAATGGAAAGTTCAATATTTAGAAAACAACAGTTGGATAGATATGCTTTCATTTAATGAGGCATCGACGAGAGCCGACGGAAGTAGAATTATAAAATCAGATGGATATGTTGAACTGGCATATGGATTAAAAATTCCTAATGAGTATAAGGAAATATTTATCTATGCAGAAAGATATTCGTCAGAAGTTCCATTACCTAAAAAATCTGTTAATGGATACGCTTACTTGATTGCAAATGATAATGAGATTGGTCAGTTTTATATTTGGCTAGATAGCATAAATAATTATGCAAAGTTTAAACCTTCCTATGGGTGGTATCTGCAGGAAGAAACAGTTGAAAGATTAACAAATTTTGTTACTGATCTAACAGCCCCAGACTATTATGTAAACTCAACTGATGGAAAAAACACTTATAGAGAGTTTCAAAACATACAAGGGTTAAGAGTAGTTGTCGAAAGCATAAACACAAATTTATCTGTATTTGATTTAATAGAAATATCTCCAAGACTTTCTGTAAACCTAACAGATAAAGCAACAAGTTTTTCAGTTAAAAAGGCTCTTTCTGATCTCGGCAAGAGCGGTCTTCCAGTAGGCCAACTTCTATCCGCAACTGGAACTCTCGAACTGTTTGATTTTGATGGAGCGTTTAATGAAAATAATCCAAACAGTATGATTTCTAAATATATTTCTAGGCATACCCAGATAAAGTTTTATGATGTTGTTTCAGATGTATCTGGCTATGACTATTTTATTCCTATCAAGACAATGTACGCATCTGGATTTCCTAAGTCAAATGATAAAGACAGAAGAATAACTCTAGATCTTAATGACCTATTCTTTTATTTTGATTCAATCGATGCACCACAAACAGTTATGACAAGCGTATCTCTTAGTTCTGCAGTGTGTATGCTTTTAGATTCTGTAGGTTTTGCTAACTATACATTTAAAAGACTCCCAGGAGAAAAAGAACTTATCATACCGTATTTCTTTATACAGCCAAATATTTCTGTAGCAGAAGTTTTACAAAGTCTAGCAATCTCAACACAGAGCGCAATGTTCTTTGATGAGTATAATAATTTTGTTATTATGAGCAAAGACTACATGCTTCCATCAAATAGCGAAAGAGAATCTACATTTACATTCTATGGATCAACAGACCAAGAACATCTAGGTGCAATAGAAAATAAGCCTACAAAGCCAAAACTTGCAAACATTATTGACCTTGTTTCTAGTGATAATCTTGTTTATAATGGAGGGAAAATTACATATAGTCCAAAATATATTCAAAGAACATTTGGATCTATTAAGCAAGCAAGCATGATTGACAACCAAAAAACTTGGAGATATAAACCAGTTCTTCTTTGGGAAATTGCTGGAACAGAAAACTTAAAATCAATAAACAATGAGGTTGGAAATATGTCCTCCTACATGTTAAGCGCAATTCCTTTAAATTCAGACTTGTCAAATCAAATACCAGTCGTATCTAATAGAGCAATTACAAATAACATAATTGATTTCGGAGAAGGTGTATATTGGATATCTAGGTACAATGGATATTTTTATAGTGGCGGAGAAGTAGTTAAGTATGACGCTGTAGAATATAATGTTACTGGAACTGGAAATGTTTGGATAACAAACTCTAATGAGTATAATGATTACTTTGGATCAGTTCCGTTTAACGGAAAAATATATCCAACAGGTCGTGTAAGAATTTATTGTGAGCCAGAGTATGAAACGGTGTCTGGTGTCCTTAAATTAAAAAATGGTAAAGTTGCAAAACATGGTAGAGGACAATTTGGAACACCAGTAGTTGTTCATTCTGCTGGCATTAATCCTAGATGGTATGACAATGCAAATGTCCGTGGCTGTGTTATGGATTCTAATAAATATTTGTTTACAGATACTGCACTTACAGCCCCAGGATCACTTACAAAAGATTTGTCATTAGAGGAGGGTCCTGCAGGAATATCAAACACTTTAGCCCAGTCAACTGTAAGAAATGGCATCATTAAAAATTTTATGTCGACATACCTGGGAACAGAAACAGACCTAAACACAAGAAGAACAACACAATCAGGAAGCATACAGTCTTCTGCATTAATGATGAATGGACCAGCATTTACAACTTCAGAGAAATCAACTGATTTTATTTCTTATGTATATAAACCACTAGATAGCAAATTCAAACATTTTGGAACAAGAATGAGAATCATTGGAAAACTGACAACTGGTAACGATGGGCAGTCTGCAGTGGGATCATCAACATACTATGTGGTTCCAGGAACTACTCCAGATAAAAACATAACTGTGTCTGGCGGTTCTGGTGGTCTAGGCTTAATGTTAAACCCAGAAAATAATAATGGATACTACTTTGAAATTTCAGCACTTGGATCAAAGAAGATAGATAACAAAGCAAATAAATCTAATGTAAACAATGTTATGTTTTACAAAATAATGAAAAAAGCAGGAACAACTGAAGCAGTTCCAGTAAAACTTTGGGAAGGACTTGCAAATATTATTGTTGATGATGGAAACTTTACAGGACAATACAGAATGGCAAATGAAAAAAATCCAACTGTTTATGATCTTGCAGTTGAATATTTAGATATTGGAAAAATAAGAAAATTCTTTTTATATATAAATGGAACATTAATTAAAACAGTTGATGACGAAAACCCTCTTCCAAAGTATAACAACATGGCAGCATTTGTTCGAGGATCATCAAGAGTTATGTTTGAGAATATGTATGCTATATCAGAAAACTATTCACAGATACAAGGAACAAAAATAACCACTCCAGTTCAGTCTATATTTGATGAAGACGGAATTGATACAAACGAGTCATTCAGAAAACATTCTATGAGCGGAGTAATTCAAGGAACATATCTTAGCGGTATTGGTTCTTCTGAAAATCCAAGCCACAACATTTACTTTGAAGAGTTTGGCTCAATTATGAGAGAGGCTGCGACATTTAATGTTAAATACGATAAAGCATTTCCAGCATTATATGCAAAGATGTCTCCAACCTTTAATAGAATAAAAGGATACACCGTGTCTGGATTTAGAGCGGGATCTTATGGTGCAGAGTTTATGATTTTTAATGCAACAGATACAGCCCTTAGCCTAGACTCAGGTTCTGGAAACTATCTTAGAATTCAGGGAGTTACGTTTACACAAGAAAATAAAAATGAACTAACAGTAGACAAGTTCTTTACAAAAAATAGTGACTTTTCCAATCCATCATTTAATGGAGAGGATATAGTTACATCTCCGATAAAAGCATCTAAAGAATATCAAGATATTAAGGTTAGCAGAATGACCTACGGAGTTAAAGAGTTTTCTCTAGAAACCCAACACATTCAAACAGAAGATGCAGCCACAGAATTAATGTCTTGGCTAGTAAATAAAATAAGTAAGCCAAGAAAGTCTGTAGGTCTAAAAGTATTTTCTATGCCGATTGTACAACTTGGAGATATTGTTAAGATTGATTATGTCCAAGGTGGAATTAATAAAACTGGAGATCCAGAAACAGAGTATGTTGTGTATTCTATAGACTACTCTAAAAACTCATCTGGACCAGACATGACAATTTATTTAAGTGAGGTATCATAATGGCTAGTCTTATACCAGGAGATGTTAGCATTATGCCAATTCCTAGGGCTCCAGGAGATGTTAGCATTATGCCAGTTCCAGAGACTCCAACAACAACTAATCCAGGAACAACCCCGCCTGCAACAAAGATAGCAAGTCCAGATCTAATAATTATAAGAGATGAAATACTTCCTATTGACACAATGACAGACCTAGTGTTTGAAAATATTGGTGGACACGAACTCATAAATGTATCTAGACACGATTTAGTTAACGGCATAGATGTGTTATACCAGCCAATTAAAAATCTAAGCACACTATATCTTCAATATAATCCAGAAAACATTTTAAGACTTCAAGATACAACTCAGTCATATTTTAAAAACTTTCCAATTCAGTATTCAAACAAGATACCAAATGTTGGCACAGGTTCTAACGGTGAGACTATATACATAGAAGAAGAAACTGGGGATTTAATCATAAATGTGATAAACCTTGCAAAAGGAGAGCAAGTCGAAGTTCAGGTTCTAGCACAAGGAGAGGTATTTGATGATACAATATATGGTGGAGTGTAAAAATGATAACTGAATTTGGCAAGGGAATAATCGGAAAGTACCTTATTGGTCAAGCACCAGCGTATGCCTCATATATTGCTATTGGCTGCGGACCAACTCCAACTGAAGCAAACTCTCCAGATGTAGACTATTCGGCTAAAAAAACTCTTGATCTAGAAATGTTTAGGGTACCCGTAGTATCAAGAGGGTATGTAAACGATAACGGGATTAACAAGGTAGTGCTAACAGCAGAACTACCAACAGAAGAAAGATATGAGATATCAGAGATAGGATTGTATTCTGCAGGATCAAACCCTTCAGCGTCTGTAAATGACAGTAGAACAATCTTTGCTTTTGATGACTCAAAAGAATGGGTTGTTGGTTCTGGAACGGCAATTCCTACAATATCAACTCCACTAGATGCTGGTGATGCTGGCGTTGACGATTTGGGCACAGATGAAATATCAGTAACTCATCCAGTATTTAAAACAAATGCAGACAACAGAGCCTTTGCTAATGTGAATAGAGTTGCAAGATATGAAAGATGTAGATTTTTAAACAGAATGCTTATTGTCCGTGGGGATCATTCTACTTTAGGAGTTGTCACTACTAATTCTGTAAATCATTTAAATCCAACAGGCGGTTCTTATATATCTTTAAGCGGAGAATCTCTCAACTTTACTCAAAATGCTCCAACAGATGAACTTAAACTTGCTTTCTCTGTTATAAATAAAAATCCAAGCCCATCATTTTTTCCAGACAAAGTTAGAATCTTAATTGATTTTTCTTCATCTGCAACATTTGATGCTGATGAATGGGCAAGGTTTGAAGTTATTTTAGATAACTATGATTTTGAAGCAAATAGATATATTGTAATAACAAAACAATTGCAAGATCTTTATAAGAGTGCCCCTGGATTTTCTTGGAACTCTGTAGACAATGTAAGAATTTATACATCAGTATTAAAAGCAGATGCCACTTCTTCTGATTTTTATGTAGCATATGATGCACTAAGATTAGAAAACAAAAATGAATCAAATCCACTCTATGGAATGACTGGATACACTGTAATTAAAAACACTAATGCTAAGACAATTGTAAAGCAAGCAAACAAGACAAGTTATGTAGAATTTAGATTTGCTATGGATGTAGGATAATGGCAACCCCAGATTTAGGAATAAAAAAGGTTACAGTACTAGCAGCAGACCTCCCAGACCTGCCTATTGGATCAACAAAGTATATTGTTAGGTTTAGATTTGTTTCTGATGACAAAAATAGAACATCTCACTGGTCCCCATCTCAGGAAGTTGATCCGTCTAATCCAGCCTAATAAGGCTGCCTTAGTGGTATAATAGAATAACTATGCCAAATATTCCAGCATTACCTGAGCGTGGCCAGCCACTAGATGTATCATATATATATAAAATTGTAGAAGCATTGACAGACATTAATAATGCTATTACTGTTTCAACTGGAAAAACAATAACTATTGACACAGTAACAACAGGACCTCAAAGTGGAAAAACATCAGATGCCAAGATTATTGGCGGATACAAAGAAATCGTTAGCGGTACAAGCGTAACTGCTGGAGAAGAAAAATCTTTTGATTATCCATTTTCTGACTACAAGTATCCACCAATTGTTACTGCAACAGCAGTGAATATCAGCGGATCTGATGCAGGTAAAAATGTGTCCATTGTTTTAAAGCCAGTAACAACCAATAAGGTTGAAGGTGTTATTAGATTTAATTCCGCAGGTAACGCCACTGTTGGAATTAACCTTGTGATAATTGGTATACCTAATTAATGCTAAAGTGTAACAAGTGCAGAGGAAGAATGTTTATTGACAGGATATACAGTTCTCCAATGCATCTAGAAACATATTGTATTTTATGTGGTAACAGAAAATTTTTTAATCCACCAGAAAGTTCTGAAGAGGGAAAATGGCTACTAAAAAAGGAACAACTGAAAGCGAAGGCTACAATCTCGCCAATGTAATACCTGGTAATAAAAAGGTATGGTTTCTCAATGGCGATTTAGTTAGAGTACATCATTTCAACAAATCTAATGGAATTATGTCTGTTTATAATATTACAAAAGATCAAATTGAAAGTTGTTTAGTTAGTGATTTTAAAAAGAAAAGAGAACGAGCATACACTGTAGGTCAGACTGCTGATTTAGTTAATCGTCATAAAAAGTATATGCCTTCATTAATGAAACGAGGAGTCATTCCAATTCCAACAGGATCTCAAAAAGGCGGGGAAAGAGGATGGCAAGTAAGATCATACTACTCAGAATCCCAAGTAAGAGCGATTCGTGATATACTTGCTACGCACCACATTGGTAGACCAAGAAAAGATAATTTAATAACAAATGATATTACCCCAACTAAACAAGAGTTGACACGAAGAATGGGGGATGGTATACTTACATATACGAAGACAGAGGATGGACGGTTTGTTCCAATTTGGAATGAATCTATTTAACGAAGGGTATGAAATGGAAAACGATTTAACGAAGGTATCCGTAACACTAGGATACACATTAAACCTTGGAAACTTTCAATCACTAAGACTTGATCTTGGCGTTGTTGATTCCAAGCGTGATGGAGAAAATACCGATCAGGCTTTTGAGAGAGTCTATAAGTTTGTTGAAGAAAAACTTACAGAAAAGATTAAAGAAGCACAGTCTGAGGCAGACGAAACATAATGGCCGAACGCAAAGACCGAATGGCTTTGCTTTCAAGATATGCCAAGTATCACACTGCAAAGTATGAGTCAAAGCCATCACTTAATCTTAATGTAGAGCAATGGGCTGCAGATGGACTTATAGAGTCTTACACAATCTCTGGTTGCTATGACATACTTGAGTATTATTTTAAAGTAGCAGAGACACCCTCATGGAACCATTTTGCATATAATGCAGAAAAGATTTTACAGGCACAAAAGGATAGAATTAAAGATAATCAAGAAAGACTAGAGCGCAGACGAATGGCAAAGGAGTGGTTGAGTGAATAACACAGAGGGAAAACTTTTATCTGCAGTTCTTCAAGACAAACAAATTCATGTTCTTCTGCAAAATAACATTGACTCCCTTTTAAGAACTCATACAGATATTTGGAATTTTATTAGACTGTACTCAGAACAAAATGCAGCACTACCACCAGCATCCCTAGTGGTAGAAAAGTTTAGAGACTTTGAACCAGTTAAGGATATTGGATCTACAAAGCACCACCTTGCAGAACTACAAACAGAATATTTAAATGACAGCCTAAAAGATATTCTTAGATCTGCAGCATCTGATGTTCAAAGCGGTAACGGCAACGGTGCACTAGAAACTCTTATTACTAAAACATCAGAACTAAAAAAGAACACTTCCACAATTAGAGATATTGATGTCACAGATCTAGAGTCTGCGATTGCTTACTTTGAAAATGTAAAGAAGCAACAAGCCCTAGGACATATCGGCATCAAGACTGGATTGCCAGGATTTGATAACTACTTGCCGTCTGGAATTATGCCAGGGCAGTTAGGAGTCTTCTTGGCATACCCAGGTATAGGAAAATCTTGGCTTGCTTTGTACTTTGCGGTTCAAGCATGGAAGCAAGGAAAATCTCCCCTTGTAATCTCTCTTGAGATGTCTGAGACAGAAGTTCGTAATCGTGTATTTACTATTATGGGTGAAGGATTGTGGTCACATAGAAAAATCTCTAACGGAGAGATAGAATTAGACATGCTAAAGTCTTGGCACCAAAAGAATCTTCAGGGTAAGCCAGAGTTTCATATCATTTCAAATGACCAAGGCGGGGAGATTAATCCATCAGTACTTCGTGGAAAGATCGATCAGTACAAGCCAGACTTTGTAATTGTTGACTACCTTCAGTTGATGGCTCCTAACCAGAAGTCAGACAATGAAACGGTACGAATGAAGAACCTTTCAAGAGAACTTAAACTAATGGCTATTGGCGAAGAGGTCCCCATTATTGCTATCTCATCTGCCACACCAGATGACGCAAATGATTTAAATAGCGTACCTACTCTTGGACAGACTTCCTGGTCAAGACAGATAGCCTATGATGCAGACTGGGTTTTAGCCCTAGGCCGTGCTACAAATAGTGATATCATTGAGTGTGCTTTTAGAAAAAATCGTAATGGTTTTATGGGAGACTTCCTAGTTCAATGTGACTTTGATAAGGGATACTATAGATACAAAGATTTCGAAGATAAGACGGTATAATATAATGTGCAGAATTTTCATCATAGAGCAATCAAGAGGTTTAACCTTAATGGAGTCATCCATGATGATTCTGCAATTGAAAGATTAAAGGGTGAGTATATTAGACTTCTTGTCTCAGAGATGAAGTTGTCTGGATATGTGCCAAAGTTTGAGATTGAGCCAGATTTTACGCTAGACTTTAATGAAAGAAAAAAGTACTTTGAGTTTGAATTAACATTATATGGAATATATGTAGGGAAAAGGAAAAGCGAATGGATAAGCGGAATATACGGAAACAAAGCAATATATACGGAAAAGAGCAAGTTAAAAGAGTTCTCGCAGGATCAGGCATAGATGCTGTCTCTGAACTAGAGAATGAGTATATAGTTTATTGTCCATTTCACAATAACACCCAGACTCCCGCAGGAGAAGTAAACAAAGATCAGGGAACATTTTTTTGTTTCTCTTGCCACAAAGTATCAGACCTAGTTGAATTAGTTATGCACACTTCTGGAAGATCCTATTTTGAGTGTGTTAGATTTATTAAAAGTAAAGAAAAAGAAATGGATCTTGAAAAACAAATCAACCAACAACTTTATGTTAAGCCAGAGTTTACAGCATATGATGAACTAATATTAAAACGACTATACAACAACCTTCTTTCTTTTTCAAGAGGCAAAGATTATTTATCATACAGGAAAATATCAACATCTTCCTGGGCAAAGTTTTCCCTTGGCTACTCAGAAAAACAAGACATGGTTACAATACCAGTACACAGTCCAGACGGAATACCAATTGGTTTTGTAGGAAGATCAATTGAAGGGAAAGAGTTTAAAAATACTCCAGGACTACCAAAAAGTAAAACATTATTTAATTTACACAGAGTAAAAACATCTGGAAAGGTTTATGTTGTTGAGTCATCATTTGACGCAATAAGATTAGACCAGGTTGGATTTCCTGCAGTAGCAACACTGGGTGCAACAGTATCAAATGCACAAATAGATTTGCTTCAAAAGTATTTTAATGATATCATTGTCATAGCAGATAACGATGAGGCAGGCGGAAACATGATGAAGAGAATTCTTGAAAGACTTGGATCTCGTGTATCTGTAATAAAACTAAATAAAGAATACAAAGACATAGGCGATATGGACGACGCAGCAATATCTGAACTAGAGTTTAGGTTTGACAACTCCATAGATTCTATGCTAAACTAATATAACAAAACAAAGGAGAAATATATGAGCGTAGTAAAGGGATTAAAAGCAATCAACGCCCTGCTCGACAAGCCAAAATCAGATGGACCAAAGGTTAAGTGGTTAAAACTTGCAGATGGTCAATCAGCAAAAATTAGATTCATTGAAGAACTGGATGAAGATTCAGCAAACTACAATGAAAATCGTGGCCTTGCACTTGTTGTAAAGGAACACACAAACCCAAAGGACTACAAGCGTAAGGCTGTAGATACAATGGAATCAGAAGGCCGTGACTGGGCAGAAGAAATGCATCGCAAGGACGTAAAGGCTGGATGGCGAGCACGACTTCGCTTTTATTGCAATGTTTTAGTAGACGATGGTATTGAAGAGCCTTATGTCGCTATCTGGTCAATGGGTATCAGCAAGCAATCATCATTCAACACAATCAAAGAATATGCTATGGAGACTGGAAGCATTTCAAATGTTCTGTGGAAGTTAAAGCGTAATGGTCAGGGAACTGAAACTAATTACACACTTATTCCATCAGCACCAGACAAGGAACCATTTGACTGGAAAGATATTGAACCATATCCATTGGAGTCAGCACTTAAGAAGATTCCTTATGCAGAACAAGAAGCCTTTTATCTAGGCTTTGACACACCTTCTATTACATCGTCAACGAATGCCGACTGGTAATAGATGAATTATGTAGGCTTACATGTCCATACCCATTTTAGTTTATTTGATGGGATTGCTACTCCAGAAGAATACGTGAACCGTGCAGTTGAGTTGGGGATGCCAGCAATTGCCATCACCGACCACGGTACTTTATCTGGGCATAGGGAACTGCACCGTATTGCAAAAGCAAATGGCATCAAGCCAATTCTAGGTCTAGAAGGATACATGTGTGCAGACATATCTGATAAACGAGATAAGTCTGAAAGAGAAGGTCAACAAGATCTTGTCTACAACCACATTATCCTTCTAGCCAAGAATCAAATTGGTTTAGAAAACCTTAACAAGATTAGTGAACTATCTTGGACAGATGGTTTCTTTAAGAAGCCAAGATTTGATTTTACTATTTTAGAAAAATATAAAGAGGGCATTATTGTTACATCTGCTTGCCCAAGTAGTGTCCTTGTGAAAGCATTAGAAGAAGAAGAGTTTGCACTAGCCAAGAAGTATATCTCTTGGTTTAAGGAACGATTTAAAGATGACTATTACATTGAGGTTATGCCTCACAATGATGCACAGATTAATAAGTATCTTATAGAACTCGCAGATGAGTTTGGAATCAAGGTTGTTGTGACACCAGACTGTCACCATGTTGATCCATCACAAAAAGAAGTTCAAGAGTTTAAATTGCTTATGAACACACACGGTAAGTTTGTAAAAGATGCAACATATGAAAAGTCAAAAAAGAAGGCTAACATGATGGAACGCCTTGACTATCTCTATGGCGAAGACCGTCAGATCACATTTAATAAGTTTGATATCCACCTGCTTTCATACGAAGAGATTAAAGCAGCCATGGAATCGCAGGGGATAGATAGACCTGACATATACTCAAACACAATCCTATTAGCAGAGACAGTAGAAGACTATGGAATCCAAGAAGGATTAGACTTGCTACCAGTACAGTACAAGAGTCCTGATAAAGAACTTGCAAAGGCTGCACTAGAAGGTTTGGTAGAGCGAGGTTTGTCAGAGAATCAAGAATACCTTGATAGACTTGAAGAAGAGTTGCAGATTATTAAAGATAAGAAGTTTGCACCATACTTCCTTGTTGTGAGCAATATGATTAACTGGGCAAAGAAGGAAGAGATTATGGTTGGTCCTGGCAGAGGTTCTTCTGCTGGCTCTCTTGTTTGCTATGCACTAAAGATTACAGACATTGATCCCATTGAGCACGATCTTTTGTTCTTCCGTTTTATTAATCCAGAGCGTAATGACTTTCCAGATATAGATACAGATATTCAGGATACTCGTCGTGAAGAAGTAAAGGACTATCTTGTTAGACAGTATCGACATGTTGCATCTATTGCTACATTCCTACAGTTTACTGGTAAGGGAATTGTAAGAGATGTTTCAAGAGTCCTAAACATTCCTTTGTCAGATGTTAACAAGGTTTTAAAAACTGTAGACACGTGGGACGACTTCTGTAGTTCAAAGTCAACTAGAGAGTTTCGTGATAAGTATCCAGAGGTAGAGATTTACGGAGAACAACTTCGTGGTCGTATTCGTGGTACTGGAATCCATGCTGCTGGTGTTGTAACAGCAAAAGAACCAATCTTTAGATACGCACCACTTGAAACAAGATCTTCTACAGGATCCGATGAAAGAATTCCTGTTGTTGGTGTTGATATGGAAGAGGCTGAAAGAATTGGTTTGATTAAGATTGATGCTTTAGGTCTTAAGACTTTATCTGTTCTTAAAAACACAATTGATATAATTAAAGAACGAGACGGAAAAAAGATTGACCTTCTTAAAATTAAAATGGACGACGCAAATGTCTATCAGATGTTATCAGATGGATACACAAAGGGTGTATTCCAGTGTGAAGCAGCACCATACACAAACCTTCTTGTTAAGATGGGCGTTAAGAACCTAAACGAACTTGCAGCATCAAATGCTCTTGTTCGACCAGGTGCAATGAATACTATTGGAAAAGACTATGTTGATCGTAAACATGGTCGTCAGAACATATCATACACACACCAAGTACTAAAGGAATTTACAGAAGACACTTATGGCTGCATTCTTTACCAGGAACAAGTTATGCAGGCATGCGTACACCTTGGCGGTATGTCCATGTCGGAAGCAGATAAAGTTAGAAAGATCATTGGCAAGAAAAAAGATGCTAAAGAATTTGATCAATTTAAAGAGAAATTCGTAGAGGGAGCATCTAAGTTTATTGCGCCTAATGCTGCTCGTGATCTATGGCATGACTTTGAGGCTCACGCAGGGTACTCATTTAATAAGTCACACGCAGTAGCATACTCAACACTATCTTACTGGACAGCATGGCTAAAGTATTATTACCCACTTGAGTTTATGTACTCAGTGCTAAAGAATGAAAAGGATAAAGATGCGAGAACTGAATATCTTATTGAAGCAAAAAGAATGGGCATTAGCGTTAAGTTACCTCACATTAACGATTCGGATATTGATTTTAAAATTGAGGGTAAAGGCATTCGGTTTGGACTCAGTGCTATTAAGTTCATATCTGACAAAATTGGTGAAAGATACATATCTGCACGACCATTTAATTCGTACAAAGAACTTGAAGAATTTACCTTTACAAAAGGAAACGGAGTAAATAGCCGTGCACTCCAAGCGCTAAGAGTTATTGGTGCAGCAACCTTTAATGATAATCCTAGAAATGATCAGGAAATTAAAGAGAACTTGTATGAATACTTAAACCTTCCAGAGTTTAATATTTCAATACCTTCTCATTATTATGCATTCATTCAGGACATTGTTGACTTTGAAGAAAAAGGGTCATACATTTTTATGGGTATGGTAAAATCAATTAAGCGAGGAACAGGATGGTCACGAGTTGAGATTTTGGACAAGACTGGCAGCGTCGGTATATTTGATGATGAAAATACAACTATCGAAACAGGTCGTTCTTATTTGGTTCTTTGCAATGACAACAGGATTGTTTCTTTCATACCTTCTGAAGAAATAAAAGAATCATCACACGCACTTGTTAAATTTCTTGGGTATAAACAGTTACCATACAAAGATGAAGAAATGTTTGTTGTGTCTTTTAAGCCAAGGATTACTAAGACTGGAAAGAAGATGGCATCTTTGACACTTGCAGACACAAGCAGAGATCTTCATTCTATTACGGTTTTTCCTACATCATTTGCAAAAGCATATATGAATATTGAAGAAGGAAAATCTTATAAGTTTGATTTTGGAAAGACTAAAGACGGAACCGTAACATTGGAGGATGTACATGTCAGTTAGTATAGAAGAGGCTTTAGCACAACTTGATCCCAAGTTGAGGAAAAGATTGGGTAGCGGAGTTGGAGTTAACTACGAATACCAACCTACTCCTAGTTTTGGCTTAAACCGTGCTCTGGGTGGAGGTCTTCCTTATGGTAGACAAGTTCTTATTTGGGGCTCAAAGTCCTCTGCAAAGTCTTCTATGTGCCTTCAGATGATTGCTTTGGCACAAGCAGAAGGTAAACTATGTGCATGGATTGATTCAGAAATGTCATACTCAGAAGACTGGGCTAGACAGATGGGGGTAGATCCAGAAAAACTAATCTACTCACAAGCAAGAACTATTAGTGACATGGTAGATGTTGGCGTAGGACTAATGAATGCAGGAGTTGACTTAATCGTGGTAGACTCTATTACATCAATGCTTCCAGCAATCTATTTTGAAAAAGATACAGATGAGATGAAAGCATTAGAAAATACAAAGCAGATTGGAGCAGAGTCCCGTGACTTTAGTAACGCATGGAAAATGCTTAATTATGCTAACAACAAGGTTAAGCCTACTCTTCTTGTTCTTATTTCCCAGTCTCGCAATAATATTAATGCTATGTATACTAGCCAGCAGCCTTCTGGTGGTCAGGCTACTAAGTTTTATTCTTCTTGCATTGTTAAACTATTTAGTTCCGAATCAGACAATCAAGCGATTAAAGGAAAGATTAAAGTAGGAGATAAATTAATTGAAGAAAAAATTGGTAGAACTATTAAATGGGAACTTCAGTTCTCCAAAACCTCTCCAGGGTTCCAATCTGGTGAGTATGATTTTTACTTTAGAGGTGACGATATTGGTCTTGATACCATTGGTGATTTGGTTACTACCGCAGAACTAAACGGGATTGTAGAGCGCACAGGTGCTTGGTATATACTTCCTGATGGATCTAAAGTACAAGGCAAAGAAGCATTTGTTAATCGTGTAAGAGAGGATCTTGATTTGCAAAAATCTATAAAGGATAAATTAAATGGCTAGTTTTACTGTATATTACGGAAAGTTTATATGCCATGAATGCAAAACAGAAGTGAAATCTCTTAGGCTTTATGCTGAGACAAAAACAATGACTTGGATGTGTCCAGAAAAACATCTAAGCACTGTTAAGTTTGGTAAACAGAAATACAGGGGCAATGACAGAGAAAAGTGAATCTAAGAGAATAGGTGCTAAACAGCACAAGAACTCTGGTCGTAATACTCAAAAGGGAGATGCCTCCTGGAAAAACTTTGTTGTAGACTTTAAAGAAGTTGGAAAGTCTTTTACATTAAATAAAGAGGTTTGGGCAAAGGCTACAACCGATGCCATGAAGAATGGAAAAGACCCAGCAATAGTGGTTGTTATGGGCGAGGGTAATTCTAAAGTAAGACTTGCTATAATTGAGATGAGCATATTAGAAGATCTAGTGGAGGGTGTATAATAGTATCATGATAGAACTAAGAAATATTGTAATAGATGACATACTTACACAAGAAGATTATGCTGTTATCTATAGCGTAATTGATACAACTCCAATGGAGAGTACAAAAGTCCAAACTAGAATTGGTCATCGCGCTTATTTGGTTGACCTTACTGAGCCAATTAGGAAGAAACTAGAAAAAACAGTACAAGATATTTTTGGTGACAAGTGGGAACTTAATGCCTACCAGTTTGCAAGATATTCAGATCAAAATGGATATGTCCAGAAACTTCCTCCCCATTATGATGATGCTTTTCAAGATCACAAACTAACTCTGGATGTACAACTCAAAAGCAATATGAGTTGGGGAATTGTTGTTGAGGGAGAAACATACACACTAAGAGATAACCAGGCAGTTGTTTTTTATGGCACTGACCAGATACACTGGAGAGAAGATATTGAATTTCCAAAAGATGGAGTTCTGGATATGATATTTTGTCATTTTTCTTTAAAAGATAAAGAGGCTGGGAAAATTTCAGCAGAGCATAAAGAAGACATGAAACAAAGAGAAATAGATTGGTTAAAGATTGTTGATATATCAAGAGAAGAACTTACAACTGAAAAGGAATGACAATGGAAAATAATACAACATTAGATATGGTAAATGGTCTGGCCGAGATTGCAGAGTATATGGAAGATGAAGAACTTACTACGGCCCTTACATTTATTGCCAAGGTAATTCTTAAACCAGACATTCCAGTTAATGTTGCCCATATTGAGATTGTAAGACTTCAAGCAATCGCAGCAAAGATGGCCTTCAAAGCAACATGGATGGCAAATGTTGACAAATCTGATCGTGGCAAAAAGAACTTATATTACACTGCAGCAGAATCTATTAACAATTTGGTCTCTGCACTCAAATACATTACACGCTAACATCTGCTATACTTATATAATAAACAGAGGATAAAATAAAAAAATGACTAAAAATTTACTAAAGACCGTAATGATAAAAAAGGACAATCTTCCAGAAGATCCCGAATGGATTGAGGGTTTGGCTGCTGAGATGGAAAAAGGCTACACGATAGATCTTAAGCCAAAGTTTACTAAGAAATATACATTTGCACCATCTACACTGACATACGGAGCAGGAGAGTGTGCTCGATTTTGGTACTTGGCATTTGATGGGGCAGTCTTTTACGATAATGCAGATGCCTTTGGTGTTGCTAATAGAACACAAGGAACTCTTGCTCACGACAGAATTCAAGATGCAGTATTAAAGTCTGGTCTTCTTGCAGAGGATATGGAATTTGATGCTGAACCAAGTAAGTATAAAAAGCAAATTCATCCAGGTTTAGAATTTAGAATTAAAAGCGATGATCCTCCAATCTCTGGATATGGAGATGTTATGCTTAACTATAAGGGTAACACAATTCTTGGCGAAATAAAAACTGCTCCAATTGAGGGGTTTGAATATCGCAAGGCAAAAAGGAAGGGCAAGATCGCTCACCTTATGCAGTTGATTATGTATATGAAGATAATGAAAAAGGATAAAGGAGCACTCATTTATGAAAATAAAAATAATCACGAGTTGCTTGTTATTCCTGTAGAAGTAAACGATCATTACCGTCGGTGGGTAGACCAGGCATTTGATTGGATGAGGTTAGTAAGAAAAGCGTGGGAAGATCAGACTTTGCCACAAAAAACATATAGAGCAAACTCAAAGATTTGCAAAGTGTGTCCCATTCAAAAAGCATGTGCCGAAGCAGAGGCAGGGGTAATCAAAATTAAACCTCTGGAGTTACTAGAAAATGAAGAACTGTAGTTGGTGTGACAACCAATTTGAAACAAAAATATCTTATCAGATATATTGTTCGATAGATTGCAGAGAGTCTGCAACTAAAGAAAAAATTGCTGCACGATATTTAATATCAAGAAGACAAAAACGTATTGGAAAAGAAAGACTTTGTAAAAATTGCAAAGAGGAATTGTCAATATATAATGATGATCCTCTTTGTAATTCTTGTTTGGTAAACCCTGCAGAAGTAGCAAAAGCCTTAAAAGAAATTAAGAGGAGAACAAAAGAGTGAAACTTTCAGTTGTAACTAAGACCATCAAGCCAAAGACTATATGCGCTATAGATGCAAGCACAAACAGTCTTGCTTTTGCTCTTTTTGATACCCAACAAAAATCATTGGGTACTGTAGGAAAAATAAACTTTGAAGGAAAAGATACATATGAAAAAGTTATGGATGCAGGCAAAAAGGTAAAAGCATTTTTTGATTACTATGGTGGGTTTGAGGCAATAGTAATTGAGCATACTGTATTTATGAATAGCCCAAAGACCGCTGCAGACCTTGCTCTTGTTCAGGGAGCCATACTAGGATCAGCAGGTCAGGTAGGAACAAAAATAATTGGCAAGGTTGCACCTATTACCTGGCAAAACTTTATTGGAAATAAAAAAATATCTAAAGATGAAAAATTATTTATTAAGTCACAAAATCCAGGGAAGTCAGAATCATGGCTTAAAACCTATGAGAGAGAACTAAGAAAGCAAAGGACCATAAAGTATATAAATACTATTTATGATAGAACAATTACTGATAACGATGTAGCAGATGCTTGCGGTATCGGTCATTGGGCCTTGTCAAATTGGAATAAAGCGATAGGAGTTGACAATTAATACTATGGGTGCTAAACTATATACATCAGAGGTTTTTATGCGTAAGAGATATCTTATGGATAAAAAGACTCCAGAAGATATTGCTAAGGAGTGCGGAGTGAGTCTAGAGACTATTTACGTATACCTTGCTAAATTTGGATTAAGGAAATCAAAACGATGAGCAAAGTAGAAAAAGCATTAGTTGCCATTGCTGTAGTAGGCATGGTCGGTTTTGGATTTGCAATTACAGCACTAAAAGGAATTCCAGAAGCATTTGATTGGGAGGAAGATGATGAGTGAAAACTTAAACATAACAGTTGATCAAGTAAACAACCCAAGACATTACACATCAGACCCTTCTGGTATTGAGTGTATAGAGATTACTAGACACAGAAACTTTAATATTGGCAATGCCTTTAAGTATCTTTGGAGAGCGGGACTTAAAGATGAACAAAAAACAATTCAAGATCTTGAGAAAGCAATCTTTTATATCAAGGATGAAATAAACAGACTAGAGGGCAAGTATGTCAACTGAAGAAGATTTAGTAAAGCATCTTGATCAAGTAAATCAAGTAGTTGAAGAATACTTAAAGGGTAATGACCCAACACAGATATCAAAAGAATTAGCAATACCAAGACAAAGAGTTGTTGCATACATTGATGAGTGGAAAGTTAATGCATCTAACAATGCAGTAATTCGTGCTCGTGCAAGAGAAGCATTGGCTGCTGCCGATGCTCATTATGGAAAATTAATTTCAAAATCTTATGAGGTTATTGATGAAGCATCTATGACTAATAATCTTAGCGCAAAGACTGCAGGAATTAAACTTGTTATGGATATAGAGTCTAAGCGCATTGACATGCTGCAGAAGGCTGGCTTGCTTGAGAACAAAGAACTTGCAGAAGAGATGATAGAAATTGAGCGTCGTCAAGAAGTTCTTGTTGTTATATTAAAAGACATTGCATCTGAATATCCACAAGTCCGTGACGAAATTATGCGTAGACTATCATCATTTGCAAAAGACAACGAGGTGATTACAGTTGTCCACGATGTTCAATGAGTTTCTTGAAGCACTAAAGTCTGATCATTTTGAAGAGATTCCTGTAGATACAAGGACATTTGTTGAAGGCGAAGATTTTTTAGGTCAACCACCCTTATCAGATATTCAGTATGACATTGTTGAAGCAATGAGTCAGATATATCGCAAAGAAGATTTAGTCAATCTTATGGGTGAAGAAGCAGGAACAAGGTACTATGAAAAATACACAAAGAATGAAATCATTCTTCAACTTGGAAAGGGATCTGGAAAAGACTTTACATCAACAGTAGCATGTTCATACATTGTATACAAACTGCTATGTTTAAAAGATCCAGCAAAATATTTTGGTAAGCCATCTGGTGATGCTATTGACCTCATCAATGTGGCTATTAACGCACAACAAGCAAAGAATGTTTTCTTTAAAGGATTTAAGTCTAAGATCGAAAGATCACCTTGGTTTATAGGAAAATATTATGCAAAGGCTGACTCTGTTGAGTTTAATAAATCAATTACAGTTTACTCTGGTCACTCCGAAAGAGAGTCTCACGAGGGTTTAAACCTTTTACTTGCGGTGCTTGATGAGATTTCTGGTTTTGCGTCTGAGGTCAACACAGGAAATGAGCAAGGAAAGACTGCTGATAATATTTACAAAGCATTCCGTGGATCAGTAGACTCTCGTTTCCCTGACCTTGGAAAGGTTGTTCTTCTCTCATTCCCAAGATTTCCAGGAGACTTTATTTCAGAAAAGTATGATGCAGTTATTGCTGAAAAAGAAGTAATTGAAAGAACCCATGAATTTATAATTAACCCATTGTTGCCAGACACAGACCCAGGAAATAAATTTCAAATATCTTGGGATGAAGATCAGATTGTCTCGTATAAGTATCCAGGAGTTTTTGCACTAAAGCGGCCTACCTGGGAAGTAAACCCTACTAGAAAGATTGATGACTTTAAAATTGCTTTTATGACAGATCTTGGAGATGCTATGCAAAGATTTGCTTGTGTTCCAACATTTGCTTCTGATGCATTTTTTAAGCAGGCAGACAAAGTAAGATCCTGTATGACTCTTCGTAATCCTGTGGATAACTTTAGAAGGTTTGATGAAGCATTCAAGCCTGATCCAGACAAGGTTTATTATGTCCATGCTGACTTAGCCCAAAAGCACGATAAGTGTGCGGTAGCAATTGCTCACGTAGATAAGTGGGTAAATATCCAGGTAATTAACAACTACGAACAAGTAGCACCAATAGTTATAGTTGATGCCGTCGCTTGGTGGGAGCCAAAGGTAGAAGGCCCAGTTAATCTTTCAGAAGTTAAACAATGGATTCAGAATTTAAGAAGACTTGGTTTTAATATTGGAATGGTTTCGTTTGACCGTTGGCAATCATTTGATATTCAAAATGAATTAAAGCAGGTTGGAATAAGAACTGATACTGTTTCTGTTGCTAAAAAACATTATGAGGATATGGCTATGCTTGTGTATGAGGAAAGAGTTGCCATGCCATCTATCGAACTTCTGTTTGATGAACTAACCCAGTTAAAGATAATGAAAAATGATAGAGTTGACCACCCCCGCAAAAAGTCAAAGGACTTGGCAGATGCTGTGTGTGGAGCAATATTTGGGGCAATATCACATACCCCAAAAGACCAAAACCAGGTCATAGAAGTTCATACTATTAGTGATCGACCTAAGCAGGTTGACATGGGTAAGAACAATGTGATACACTATAAACCTATGCCAGATGATGTAAAAGACTATCTGGATAGATTTAATCTATTATAAACAAGGAGAATACCGAATGAATTCATTCAAGAAAATCGCTCTAGCCATGGTTGCAGCCATGACTCTGGGCACAATCGTAGCAACGCCTGCAAACGCTGCTGTAATGACAGTCGCTGTATCGCTTGACACTGTAGCAAACACTACAGCATCAGCAATCGCAACGCCTGCATCACTACCAGTCCCTGCAGACAACTCAGTAGATGCTGCTGACGCACTAAAGTTTATTGCAACAGTTGATGTTGGAACAAGCGTTTCAGTCGTAGCAACAAATGCAACAATCGTGTCTGCACTACACACAACTGCTGCACCAGTAGGAGCAACATCAGGATCATCATCTTTGACGATTGCCACTGGTACAGGAACAACAGCAACATTTTGGGTATACACAAAGACCACAGCAATTGGTACAGTTGTAATCACTAATGGTGGAACACAACTTACATACTACGTACAGGGAACTGCTGGTAAGATTAATACTCTTACAGTATCTGCTCCTGCTGCTGGTGCTGCTGGTACAAAGCAAGACATCTCAGTAACTGCAACAG
>Ga0208966_1000021_pt1 | contig 51967 bp, 70 predicted proteins | sample GreLakmeHU45MSRF_FD_187701 | JGI IMG/M metagenome (GOLD analysis project Ga0208966, IMG submission 187701) | Freshwater lentic microbial communities from great Laurentian Lakes, MI, USA - Great Lakes metaG HU45MSRF (SPAdes) | ecosystem: Environmental > Aquatic > Freshwater > Lake | place: Great...
CTAATGACTTTGGCGCAGCAAACCCATACGTCTTCCTTAGACTGCAGCAATCCCCGTTTAATACTTCTAAGTACACATACGCAAACCCACTATTTACCGATAGAGTCTCTATCTACGGCAAGTATCATGCAATGTATTGGCTATTGAATATAGACACAGTTACTGATGATCAACTGTCTTTATATGATATAGTAACTTGGACTCCTAGTTCCCCTATAGCAATAGATCAAGGTCTAAGGATAAAGAAATACTTAGAGAAGACTCAGGGTACACTAGTTTTGGATCTATCAAAGCTTTCTTCTGGTGCAGAGACAATAGATCCAGCTTTATCAGTCAGCACCCAAGAGTATGCGCTAGATACATGGACTTACAATTCAGAAAATATTTTTATTAATGAAAATAAAACTAATGCCTGGCCAATTAACTCAAGTGTTTTTGAAAGATTAACCGTAGACAATATCAATTATGATGTATATTCGATATTTGGAAGAAGCAATCTCTCTGATCTTACAACTAAAAAAACAGTAAAAGAATTTACTGGGAATATTTCAACTAATAATGTTGTATTAAATAATTCTAGAAGTAAGCCCATATTCGTTAGTTTAGAGTTCGCCCCCTCCACTGATTCATTGTCTAAAGGCACCTTACTGGCCACAACCACACCAATGCTTAAGTATTGCAATGATATATATCAACCATCTTCCATCTTTGATATAGCAACGAGTAATAATGGTCCAATGACCATGGCCCAAACTACGTTTGTCGCTGTAGCAGCAATTGAAGGGCCAATGAAGCTATTATACAATGCATGTTCGGTCGCATTGTTGAGTAGAGCGTTCTCGAGTAGAGTAAAAGACTTGAGATCATCGATGTATTATCAAGTATCAAATTGGCAATCTTCATATGTCTTAAATGGAAACGCCCTATTGGAAGACGAGAAGAAAGAAATATATTCTCTTATTAAAGTAGACAATGAAAATGCTGTTGGAACTTCAAAATATGCAAGGAATTTAATTCCTAGTAATTCTTCAGTATTAGAGTTCTATAAAAAATCTATTTATGACTTTTTAGCTGATCAACACAGCATCTCTCTCCAAGAAATTGATTCTAGCAATTTAGAATTTTATATAGAAGTAACAAACAACGACGTAGAAATTGCAAACGCTACTCCGATAAAAGGTGGAGATCGTATTTACCTAGCCGTTGTACAGAGTGGTACAGAGATACCAACTTCTTATAATCTATTTAGAGTAGATAACGATAGTACAACTGGATCGATCTACGCTTATACAGATTCTCCGTCAGCTCAATTCACTATACCTGGTGGATTTGGTCCTCATGTTATAAGAGAGAGATTGTATAGATCATCAACCAAAGAAATAAACGATCAACTTTCTAGTTCGATATCTTCATCTAATAGTTATAAAAATTATACGTTTAATTTTTCTATTTTTAATTCATATAATCAGTCAAGTGAGTCAACGTTAAGCTTTAGCGCAAATTGGTCAGCAGTTATGACCGCAAAATATACAGCAACATTATCAAGACAAGCAAGGTATGAAGACGTTCATTTACCTGGTTCTCGTAGGTTGGCAGACGACGTTGCTATTACTAACACTTTTGAAACTGACGGAGCATTCTCTGGGGCAGATAGAATAGATGCCTATAAGAAGGGAATAAATAGTAACGATCCAGTTAATAACTTTTTATATACAGGGGACATACAACAGGGTAATGTTATTGGAGCTTATGGCATAGGCACAACAACTTCTGGTGGACTGGTCGGGGTTGTGCCTGCGGGGTACAGAGGTGGCACCGCAGATAGAATGGAGCGTGCAGTCGTATATTCTGCGACATCTGCCTCCAGCGATAAAATGCTTACTGAATATATCAAATATATACAGATAAGTATGAGGGAAGCTGGAATATTAGTTGCCGGAAAACTTCCAGAATTAAGTGGAAAATTTGAAGTAAATACATTTAATGCAGTAAAAGCTTTTCAGATATCAGTTAACGCTAGGTTTGAAAATGGAAAAGTTGATAGCGAAACTAAGTCATTAATTGCAATTCACGTTTGGAAATCCATAAAGAACTCTGATCCAACTCGCTATAGTTCAATAATAGCTAGATTAGAAACAAATAATCCAACAGTTGTTAAGTATGTTGTAGCAGCTGCAGATGCAATAGAATTACATGATCTCCCTAATAGAGATTGGAATTATAGAAAGATAACCTTTACTGGTCAATCTGGTCCTAAAAAACTAGTAGATTCAATATTTTTGGCAGTTCCATTTAATCAAATTCCATTTGACGGAATAACGCAACAGGATTTAAAAAATCAAGTTCTTAAATCTGTAACTATATACCCCCGGAACATTTGCGGGTGCATCGAGCTATAAGGGAATAGCTCTTAAGCAGGCGGTAGTTTACTCCGGAATAGACATGGCTGGCGCACAGGTGATTAAAGGCGCTGCAGAGTATACAACTGAAAAGTTTACGATTGAAGTTAACAAGCCAATGGCAGAGTGTATGTTCTTTGCTTTTCAGTTTAATGGTGGTTCACTGGGGGGAAAATATGGAACTTTTGCCGAGGGATACTCTTTAGCTAAAGTAGAATTTGATATTAGCTGGACAATAGATAAATTCAATGCTGAAAAAATAGTTGAAAGTGGTTATAGATTAGAGACCAATACGGCCCCAGTAGAAATAAGTTTTAATGTAGCTGGATCAGTTACCGGTATATCTCCAAATAAAGCTGAAGTTATAGATCTGAATGGAGTTAAATCCACTAAATATGCAACAACACCAGTATCAATAACATACCCTACATGGTCTGGGGAAAAAACTTTAAATCTATCAAATACCACAATTGACTTTAGTAGCACTTCCTATAGTCCACCATATACACCTTACTCAGATTCTAATTTAGAACCTCAGTATAAAGATGAATCTATATCAATAAACTTAACTCAAGCAAAAACCGTATCAATAAACCCAAACACCTTTGCTGCTACTAATGTTATTTCAGCAACTGGAAACCCAGTAAGTAGTTCAGATTTAAATTTAAGCATTTCTTCAAATAGATTAGTTTTTGAGACTTCATCTCTTATATATGAAAATTCTAACGTAATCAAAAGCGCTGAGAAACTTTTAGATAATTATTGGTTAATGAAAACAGATGGTTCAATAATAAAATCTGCAAAAAAATCAATCTCTGTTTTAGATGGCTTAGTAATTTTAACTCAACCAAGTTTAGATCCAGATAAAGTTGGTAAACCATATGGTATAAATCTTCAGTCCTTTGTCAATACTATTGCTACTGATAAAGAATTTAATACAGATTATGGATCTTTTATATTAACAAATAACGTTAGAGATGATGGTGGTTTTCTTTATGGGTTCTATGATAATAAGAAAAAAGAATTTCTAGGTACGAATCTTTATTACGTAGACTATATTTCAAGAGGTCCAGAAAATGTATATGTTGCTGCACTGGCTGTAGATGCAGATGGCAATCTTGGAAACGGAGTAGATTTCTTTGGACCAAAAACTTCTGGTAAGATAATACCTTCTTCTATACCCGTAAAGATGGCATGCCCTATGTACAATGTTGAATATGTCCCATCGTCAAGAATAGGAATATCATCTATTCCACCAAACCTTTCAAAGTTTCAACAGTGGCCATTGTATATAACATCTGGATCTTTTACAAAAGATATATACATAGACCCGGCTTATGGTTGGACTTCTTGGGCTGAGAAATACACAGGCAAAGTGCTAAGAGCTACGTATTCAACTTTAAATATGAGTAACGTAATCTGGTCTCAGATTGCTGGTAAACCATATATTACAATAATTAACGAAACACCAATAGTTTTATCATCTAAGAGATATCAGTTAATGCAAGTTCCTATAGCCACCTTTGTGGAACCTTCGCAGATGGAATGTGGATCAGTAGTTAACTGGGTTGATTTTGAAACAAGAGAATCAGTTGACTCACCATGGATGCCAGTAGATTCAAGCCTTATAAGAAATATTAATTGCCAGACTGGAATAGTAGATTTCATCACACCTATAACTAGCGACTCAGATCTAATAAGAGTAAATTACACTGCCAAATCAAATGGTATTCCGCTCAAGCAAATTAACGGCAGAGTTATTCCATTAAATCCATTCCTTAATAAGGATGCAGTAGAAACAGAAAAGCCTCTACATGTATACATCAAACCTATAAGGATAGAAGTTAGAAGCTCTAGCCAGGATGGGTATGTCTGGGATTATGTTAGTGACTACTTATATGATTCTCCAATAGATTTTACTTATAATACTTCTATTTTTGACCCATACAATAGTGTTAACTATGATCCATTTTCTCTCCAAATAGGGTTAGTCCATGTGTTAAATTCTGTAGATATTAAAGATTTAGCTATTGAAGATTTAAGATTAAAAGGTGGAGGATTAAAGGCTACTATGGGTAAGACTATAGATGTACAATCTTATGGATCACTCGATATAAACAAGGTCTTTAAAGAGGTTAAAGAAGCATCGTCATTTTGGGATGTTTATCCACCGGATCAACAAGCATATTCTAAGGGCGGGTTCATTATAATCAAACTGCCAAAAGAAGTATTGGATAATTTTACTAGTGAAGCAGAGTTGTACGGTATAATAAGTAAGAACATAACCGCCGGTGTGGCATATAAGATTCAAGACATGGAAGGAAATGATTGGGGTGTATTATAATGATTAATTTTCTTCCTAGTATAATCAAAACATTTTCTGATAATTCACAGCAAAGTGTTGGCTCTTTAATCAAAAGTATTAAAGCTGATAAGGCACAGGTATCGGAATTAGTAAAAAGTCTTTCCAATTTTTCTGCTGGAGCCGATTTTGCCCCAACCCTAATGAGGTCTAGGGCAATTATAGAATCTGAATTCTTTGTTGATATTTTTAGAGATGTGCAAATAAGATTCGATAGATACTTTTCCGCATCTAATTCAATCAGTGTATCTTTAAACTCAATGGTTGAAGTCATGTCGTCTCAAGTAGCTAAAATAGAAAAAAATATTTCTCTTTTAGAAAATTATATAGATAACTATGATTTCATCTCAGGAAAAGATGATCTTTATAATGATTCTTATATAGAAAATTTTAATGATTTCTTAAAATCAAATACATATGACGTTTCTCCAGTTCCATTTGTAGATAGAGGTGGACCGGATTTTGATGAAAGTGGAAATGGCTTTGTTGATCCAATTGTTTCAAAATTTAAAATTGGTAATGGTATTGATTTTATTAACACTATAGGTTTTGTAAAATCAGTAGATTATGAAACAAACTATAACCAATATATTTCTTCCATAACTGATTATGAAGTTTTATTTAACGAGAAGCAGTCGAATGTATGGAACATCTCAGTCCAATCACCGGCAATATTAACTTCTATCCCACCATCATTTTCCAATAATATAGATTATGACTATTCCTATATAGTTGGCGCTAAGACAGTAATGACAATAAACTTTATAAAAGAAATTGAAATGGATTTAATCAGAATAAACCCCAATGAATATGATGGGCTACAGCTGATGCAAGTGGTTATAGAATCAGCAAACATAGCAGAAAGAATCTACTCAAGTAATTCTAATGTTCCTAGTTCTGGTTACCAAAAAAGAAAAATTCTTTTATCCCCAGTAAAGATAAGTTCCGTATTAGATATTAACTTTCCCCTGGATAAGGTAAAGAGTATAACGTTGATATTTAACCAAAGCACATATAAGAAAAATAGCATTTCGCCAACTTCAGATGAAGTATCCTCAAGGTTAATACAAGAATTGCTAAACGGCATAAGGAAAAGTAAGAAAAATAATCACAGCAAACTTCAAGACATAGTCCTAGAATATTTTAGAAAATTCAATTCAATAGATGAGGCAAAGAAAAATTCGTATGCGTACACCGATTACTATACATATAAGTATCCAGTTGGCAAAGTCGGATCGCAACCATTTCTAAATGAAAAAAATAATTTAATATCCTTAGATCAGGAAGATCGCTTGTCGTCTAGTAGTCATCTTTCTATAATGGTAAAAAATATAGTGTCACAAACATTAGGTGACAGATTTAAGTTATTTGATGATTCATTATTTGTAGATAATAGATTAAATAGTAGAGGTGGGTTTCTTGGTAAGATCGGAAATTCTCCAAATATTCTAAGTAAGAATTCAAATTCATTAGATAAAAATCTAGTAAGCTTTTCAGAAGATGCCATTATGTCAGGATCAAACATCCATTCTACAAATATATTAAGAAACAAAAATCAAAATATAGATAATTATATGTATTCTTTTTCATTAAAGGGAGTACAGTTTGGTAAGACAAGGCAAATCTCAAATGCAACAAACTCACTTTCGTCTAATAAAGGCTGTTTCATCAGCTGCAGAATTCCGATAGATGGGAATCCTTTAGCTGTTAAGGCTAAACTAAATCTAGAGAAAGTTGATGAGAGTAAGGCACTCCCAGATTTTGATCTTAAAGAAGCAAACTCATATGAATTGTCAATTTCAGTAAAAGAAAATCCAACTTTAGAAAATGACTGGATACCAATCATTTCTTATGACAGCAATGATGTTAAGTCTGAATTTTTATTTTTTGATTCAATAAGTAAAACAGCATTTTTAAGATTTTTTCCAATTGATACGTCTATAAAAATATACTCAAATCAAAAATTAATTCCAGAAAGTCAATATACTGTAAATAAGTTTAATAGATCAATTTATATAAACTCTTTTGATCCAAAGAATAATTACGCCGCTAGTTATATGGCAGACAACATTAACTTCACCCAAAATTACATAGACATATCTACACTTTTGGCTGGTGATAAAACCCTATCGGTTTACTCCAATGATAAAAATGGTGAGTTCTTCGAAAGAACCACATCAAACAATGGTGTCAAATTAGTCAATCAACCATACATAAACTATGATAAGCTAAAAAAGGCTTCTTACAGTCAAAGAGGTGGTACTATTAATACGGTAGAGTACACCGGTTATGCCCCGGTGCTTGTAAAGTTTTCTGATGGTTCGTATGCCACTAATCTTACTAACTATAAATTAGGTAGTTTTGAAAAGGGTGAATTTTATGATACTCAGGAAGTTTTATTCTTTCACAATGGAAAGAATATCATCTTCAATAAAGCTATTACTCAACCTTTTAATGTTATATATGAATACTTAAATAGTCAGGTAAGATTTAGGCTAATTATAAGAAATAATTTTAATAACTATTTTTCATCTGGGTCAGTAGATAATGTTATACTTAAATTTAAGACAAAAAATTCTGACCATATGGCAAATAATCTTTTAAGATTGGGATAAAATGGCTCAACTATCTACAAATACAGTATTCTATGATCAACTTATCAAGAAGGTACAAACCTTTTTAAGAAAATATTCTCAAAATACAGTTAGTTCATATGAGGATATGTCAGAAGAGTTTCATATACTCATAACTGAGATAAACAAATACTCTACTGATCCAATAGCAAAATATAATCAAGTCATCAAAGGTGAACCACCATCTTCTGAAAAGTTTAATATATTTATTTCTGGAGTTGCAGATGATTTAAACATAGTGGCTAAGCAGCTTGACTACCAGAGCGCACAGCTAGTGTCTTTATATAACTTATTTAATTCTGAAATAGAAAAAGAAAATCAATTTGCTAATAGAATTAAATCAAAGGTAAGAATACTCCAAGCTTATTCAGAAGCACCCAGCGAAGATCTATATTACTTTGGCGACTCATTTGAAAACATGGATTTTATAGATGTAGAAAGAATACCTAAAAACCTTATTGCATCCGTTAGAAATGGGAACGCATCACTTCCAGTTGTTGATATAAATTCATGGAACGTTAGATCAATTTCAATTGATGAAACACAATCTAATGGGTTTATCGGGAATAATCATATGGTGTATGCAAAAGAAAACATAGATTCAAACTACCGTTATATGTTTCAAGACAATAACTCCGTCGGGCTGCTGCAGAATGTAACCGATTCTAACCCCTTAACATATTTTGAATATGAGGGAATATACATAGATCCAATACTCAAAAATAAAAATGGAGCAAAGGATTTTGAATTTACATATTCATCTAAAGCCTCAACAAATGGAGAAAAAACAGATACCATTTATAAAAATTGGTCAGAAAAAATTCTTAGACAACCGCTTAAGCTAACTTTAAAATTAAGATCAGATTCTTCAAGAAAAACAAATTCTATATCTATAGTTCCTTACTTTGGACAAAGTCGGATCGCCGTATTCTGAATTAAAAGTTTCTTCTATAACTGCAGTTTCCAAACTAACAAATCAAACTGTTCAACTTTTAGATTCTCCAGTTTATATAGGTTCTAATTTCATCCCTCAAAATATTGAATCTAAAAAAAATTACTATTATAATAAAGCTGTAGTTTATTTTGATGAAATAGTTACATCGGAAATTATTGTCAACTTAGAGCAATCAGATTACTCCGATATAACAATGCAGCACATGTATTGGAAGCCATTTTTGAATACTGGATCTCTTGCTCCATTAAACACCAATAGTAGATTTGATCCAGCTGGATTTAATGCTATTGGTTTTCAGGATGTCCAATTTAATTATCTAGATTTAGTTCCAAACATTCTACGTCCTAATCTTTCAAAAGATCAATCTAGTCTTGCAACAAAAAGAATTAACATCACGTATAAAGAAGCACTAAAAGTAGAGAGATATGTTGTGACTTTTAAAAGATTAGATTCTTCTGCAACTCCATCTTTACAAAAATATTATTACGTAAACCCAGCAACAGCTTATCAGTCTTTGGCTAAACAGCAGGAAGTAGCAGCTGTATCTGATATCAATTTATCCTTTCAATACGAAAGTTTGATTGGTGCTGAAACGGCAAAAAAATACATACAAGCAAAAATAACAAGTGGAGAATGGTCTGGTTCTAACTTTCAAAATTTAGCAGTAGAAACAATTAAGTCAGATTTAGGACCTAAGTATATGACATCGTCCGTTATGCTTCAAAGAAATTTTGAAATTTATCCAGCTAAAAGATTCACGATAGGACTTAGGTCTATAGATGTTAACTATAGCGTATATGCACAAAGGGCTCAATTAATATCTAAGCCGTTTGTTTTTGGATACAATGTAAAAAATCTAACCATATCTTCAGATACAATATTTAGTCTTCAGGGTGGAAACTCAAATCTAAGCTATGTCAAATATTACATATCAATAGATGATGGAAAAAATTGGATAAAAATTTCTCCAATAGAAGATCCGTTTAATGGCATTCCTGAAATATTATCATTTAATGAAAATGTGGCAAGCTTTGGTCAAGTAAAGGGAGTTTCATATTTTAACTCTCCAGATATACCATCTGATACAAAATCAATCAGGATAAAAATTGATATAGAAAAACCAAGATATGAAAACACTACACCTGTTATTTACTCATATCAAATAGCCGGAAGAGTTGAGCAATTATGACGATAAGTAATATACAAAAGGAAAAATTCTTAAGCACCCTATACAAGAGTCTCTACGCTGGCGGCAACAAGCCTAACGAGCAGGAGATATTAGAGTTCTTTTCTAAGTACTTTTCCAAGTATCAGCCAGGGGAACCACTAGATATAAACGCTCAACTATTTAGACAGATGGCATTCGGTCAAGTTGAAGTCTTTAATCAAAAAATGCTACATACTCTTTTTAATATAGAAGTTTTATATGATTCTATATTTGAAAATTCTGATGATTTAATGACTGTAGCAACAGCCTTGAATAAAAGATTAAATAACTTAAAGTCTAAAAGAATGATCTTGGAGAATAAAGTAGATGACCTAATCTTTGCTAATCAAAACTCAGAAGGATACTACGCAGCATACTCAGACAACTTTGCCTCAACGAATGGATCTGATTTAAATTATACTTCAGCTTTTGTCGATACGGTTAACGGTAAAGTTTCACTGCCAACGTTGAAGTCTTCAGTTTTTGATTTACTTTCCACTAGCTCAATTGTGGCAAGCGCACCAACATATTCTTTGAGTTTTAATAAGACGCAAATAGATTTAAATAAGAAGTTTTCTGACGATTCTTTTTTTGGATCTGTTTTTGATGGTTTGGAAAATACCGAATGGCAAAACATATTCTACTTTGACACTATAGGTTTAGTTAGCTTTTCAATTAATTTACCAATAGCTAGAAATGTTATTTTATCGAAGATAGAGGGAAGACTAAATACTATTTCCCCAACTGATATCTATGTAAAAATAAACTACACCGATGCCAATAAGCCATCAGAGGTAATGAACAAAAAATCTACTAAAGATTATGATAGGTTTTCCTTTAGTTTTGATCCAGGTAACGTTGGTTCAATAGACATATTCTTTGTTAAAACAGAACCAGACGTCATAGAGGATAATAGAGCTAATAGATATGGATATAGATACGGTATTAGGGACATAGCTATCAGTGGGCAATACTATGATAAGTCGGCGTCGTTTGTATCTTCTCCTATATCATTAAACTCAAATGATAATAGCAACTTGGTAATAGATGCTGTATCGGTAGATGTTGGAGAAAATTCACAAGATGGTTCTGTTAACTATTTTGTAGCAGAAGATAACGACGCTGCTCAATCGATATCTGATTTTTCCTGGACTCCAATTTCTCCAGAACAAAATGCTAAGAACTCTTTTTCTACAACAGTTAATTTTTCTGGCTCTTCTTTAAAATCAAAAAAAATATTAGATGGTGTAGAAAATTCTACAAATTCTTTAAAGAAAATACCATTAGTTTCAAAAAATACTTCTAAGAACTTAAATGAACAAAATCCAACAGTTGATTTATATCCAAATCAAACAATATATAGAATAGCAAAGCTTGATCAATTGGATAACCCAGTTAGTTCCTATCTTCTAGGCGGTATAAATTCAGTCTCTGGTAATTATATAAATTATAAAAATAGTATTTATAATGAAAATGATTCGTTAGCTACTTGGGGGAATATCTTATCTGGAAAATCAAGTGTTAGACAAATATTCTCCATACCATCTTATGAAGTATCTAATAATTCTATATTTTTTTCTGGTCCAAACTTAAAATCAATTAGCGTTTTATTGGAGACTAAAATATTCTGTGCTAATGACATTACTATTAGACACTTGCTAGTTAAGAACGATAGCGTTTCAAAGAGTTGGGATGTTGCAGTTTATCTAAACGGAAGACCATCAAGTGTTCCTTCTGGGGTAACCTCAGAGTTAATAGAATGGAATTTTAAAGCCGGAATCAATACCATTAAGGTAGCTATAGATATAAAGGATAGTGCAAACGGTTCAATCAGCTTAATGGATTCTAAATCATTATTAGATTATGGTTTAGTCTATAGTCAGTATTATGGTTACGTAGATCCAATAGAGTTCAAAGTAAATAGATCAACATACGACAAGGTATTCACTATCGAAAATTTTTTTGGCAACAAAGAAGTTCTATGTAGGGACAACATTGGCAATAATTCAAGACTATTTTATTACTCAAACAATCCAGATCCAGTAACTGCGATAAGATTTAGAGCCGACATAGCTAGAGGTAGAAACCCATTGTCGTCTCCAACTATTGATTATTTTAAATTAAAGTTTAAGAATTCGGAAAATTATTCTGATATATCAGCAAATGGATTATCGGATAATAATTCAACAACAAGTGAATATTAAAGTTTACTATATCTAAAGTAGGAGATGTATAATGCCGATAAGTTACCTAGATCCAAGTAGTAAAAAAATAATTAGAGAACCACTAGTCAAGAGGTTTAGATCATTTTATAGATCTCCAAGAAAGAGTGGCCAGGAAAATCTCTTTAATCAAAAAGTTTATATGGATATAAACAGATTGTATCTAGAATTAGAACTTCTCGACACTGCTATATTTGATAAGGTAAAGATTTTTTCAGGAGCGGAAAAAGATGAAACCCATGAAATTAGAACCGTTTCAGATGCAATAACTGGTGAACAATACTACGGTAGGGTCTACGACCTATCCGCTGACTCAGTTTCACTCTACGACTACAGTGCAAGTGATACAATAGACTACCTAGAGACTACGGATACAATTGGCGGAAGTTTGTCAAGATTATTTTATAAAATTAATAAATTAGAAAAACAGACTGGATAATCAACTAAAATGTCAGATTACTTAAACACCGAAAATAAAACAATACAGTACAACGGTCCTGTAGATAGTGCTGACTTTAACATGAGGGCAGAACAGAACTATCAAGACTTAGTCCACCTCTATAATAGATCTGGTGTTTTAGATCAAAAGTTAAGTCAGGCTTTTGAAAGAGTATTAAAAGATCATTTATTTATTTCTAGAGCTATAGCAGATTTAGAAGATAGGGTAAAGGCGATTGAATACAATGCTGATTCAGCCTATAAGAAGCTCTCCATATATAGCTATTCTCAAATAGACGTAGCTGGTTTTGTGAGTGACTCACAGTTTGCACTCTCCAGTTCCGAAGCACTGAGTTTTGATCATGTATATAATTTGATTACGCTACCTAAAGTTGATGGTTCTTCTTATTCTAAGCTTAAGTTCTTTAGCGGTTTAGGGGAACAAACAATTCCAGATTTTCTAGAAACAAAAATGAAAAATGACTTTGTTAGCGTTGACACACCTGGCGCACTAGTGGACACTAGCCCAATGTTTCATGCACTATTAGATAGGTCTGATAAATTTTGGAAAAGAAATGTTATAGCCAACTCAGCTTTGGGATCTGGCGCTCAAATGTTTGCCTACTACAAGATCCCCAATGCCTATTCTGGGTCTGACACATCAAACTACTTGTCTCTATCTCCATACCCGTTATTTGGAGTGGACATCCTTTCTATTGAATACACAACAAAGATAGAGCCATCTTTAGAAGAGTCTGATGGATGGACTCCTTTGAACTTTAACAGATTGTATGATAGCGAATCTGATGCGATAGGTAGAGTCCCTCCAGGTGGATGGTCAACGGTCGGTTCAGATATTGTGCTTAACTCTGGGCCAATGGGGTTCTATTTCCCTCCAATAAAAATTACTGCAATTAGGATAAATATGAGGCAGAGAAATTATATTGTAGAAAATGGTAAATATGTATATACATATGGTTTGTCTGACCTGGATGTAAGATCACAAAGGTTCCTGGAAACTGGAAGAACAATAATCAAGTTTACCGCCCCAGAAGGAACATTGATCTATTCAGTAGACGAGGTCATACCTAAAATGTATAATGTTCCTGAGGAATTAATATCTACTGCTTTCAGCTATAGGGTCATCTACAAGGACAGCGGTGTTTATACACTTGATGAGGTTTCTGGTTCATCTTCAGTTTGGATAGAAGTAACCCTAAATCAGCTTGGAGATGGAACAGCTCCAGTCCTATCTGATCTAATAATCAATTATAGCTAATTTTAATAGTTAATAAGTAGCTATTTCATTTTACTATAAATAGCACATTATTCTTTTAAGGAGACTATAAAATGGCAACTTACTACGTTGGTCCAAGACCAGTACTGAAGGGGCGCACAACTGCTGATATGATCGGCCCAAAGGGCGTCGTCGGCACATACTCCTACTACCCTCTTAAGGGCGGTAGTCATGTATTAGACGGAGCTCCAGATAACAACCATACCCCAGGAACTGGCCACCATCCAGGTAACGTTCTTCTTTCTCAGCTTTTTAATGGTTCTACTCTTTATGCAGGGACCACTCCATTAGCTGGAACATTTGCAGATGGAACTACTACATTTGGTGGGATGAGATTCCGCCCGAGTGAATACAAGGGCCTTACAACATCTAAGGCACTAGATGGCGGTCACGTAAAGCGCACAACCGCTTACAGTCTCTATAGCAACTACATCTTTGACGGTGTAACCTCAGCAGAAGCATTCGCTGGCTTAGGTCATGCAGAGCGCACAACTGCTTACAGCCTCTACAGTAACTATATCTTTGACGGTGTCACCTCAACAGAAGTAATGAAGGCAGGCTACGGACAAGCTAATACTGCTAGTGAATACGGTCGCAATAAAGTCGGTGAGTACAAAGGTGTACCATCAGCAAAAGCCCTTTAATAACAAGGAGAAACAAAATGCCAGATCAAAAATTAATTAAAGACGTACTCGAAAGAGCTCTTTGGACTGCAGCGCAAACATTCATTGCTGTTTATACAGTCGGTGGAGTTGACCAAGCTAAAGCAGCAGCAACAGCTGCAGCAGCTGCAGGGCTTAGCGTCATCAAAGGATTCGCAGCAACAAAAATTGGAGACAAAGACTCTGCTGCAACTTTGAAATAATTAGTTAAATACAACATAAAAAAATCCTAACTGATATACTGTTCAGTACGGAAACCGACGCATCTACTTAGCGTAAGATAGTTATCCCGCCCCAATTAGGGCGGGATAACTGTTTTAAAGGGTCTCTTATGTAAGTTCTTATATATTTGTCCAGGGTTAACAAGGATTATAAATGTTTTTAGATCAGTTAAATACGGTAATTAGAGACAAAGCTCTTCCATTAGATGTTGCTGAAAAGTATCTGAACCTATACATAGGTGAAGCAGATTGGAAAACGCACATTTCAAAACTATGGATGAATCTTGAAAACAAGAATAAGAATTCTGACATAAGTAAAGAAGATATAAAGAGAGCAATATCCTGCACGATGTTATTGCCAACAATGGAGAGAACAAATATCCCCGATCCAGTCCACCTTATTTTATTTTGGTGCCCTACCTGGAATCAGTATAAAGAAAGAGATTGGTTTTCTTTATTTTTAGAAATAGTTAAGAAAGATTTATATATCCAAACCAATCAAAACGAGTTACTATCGATTGGCGTCATCGATCCAATTGATTATTCTCCATTAACCAGACAAAGCTTTAATTGGTTATATAATCAGGCGGAACAAAACGGTGATTTAAACGATAAAAATAAAGACGTTGTAACTAAAAAAATGCAAAACCTAGTAAGGATATATGGTGGTGCAGTGATATCAAATATTTTTCAAAATCACAAGAATGTAGTAGACAAAGTTTTTAACTGGAGAAGTGGATATTTTTTCGAAAGAGAAATATATAACGTGTATAATTATGACCAGATAAAAAAGATCAAGAAAACAGAAATAGAAAAATTAAACCCCAAGTACGTAAAAACTTTAACGGTAACAAAATAAGGAGATAGAATGTCAGAAGAAATCGAAAACGGAAATCCAGATCTAACACCGATTGCTACCAAGCAATCTTCTATGTTCTTATTTAAATTAACTGATGATTTCATAGAACCATATAGGTCTAAGTCTGCACCATTTGGATATAGGGATGCAGCTGGGAACTCCGTTGGAGAGATAACATTTCTTCGCACTTACTCTAGATTAAAAGAGGACGGGACTAAAGAGACATGGTCTGATGTATGCGAAAGAGTTATTAACGGAATGTACTCCTTGCAGAAAGAACACTGCAAAAAGAATCGCCTACCATGGAACGATGCTAAAGGTCAAGCTTCAGCTAAAGAAGCTTTTGATAGATTATTCAATCTTAAGTGGACTCCTCCTGGTCGTGGTCTTTGGGCTATGGGTACAAACATTGTAAACATACAAAAGAATTCTGCAGCACTTCAGAACTGTGCGTTTGTTTCTACTGGTGAAATGAATAAGTTTAACCCGGCAAAACCGTTTGCATTTCTTATGGAAGCATCGATGCTTGGAGTTGGTGTGGGATTTGATGACAAAGGTGCCGACAAAGATTTTACAATCTTTAAGCCAAAGGTCTTAGAGATAATTAAACCAATCGTTATTCCTGATACAAGAGAAGGCTGGGTCGATTCAACAGCTCTATTGTTAAATTCATATCTAAAACCAGAACAAGACGCAGTTGATTTTGACTACAGCGTAATCCGTCCAGCTGGCACGCCCATTAAAACATTTGGTGGAGTAGCTGCTGGTCACGAGCCACTTGAAAAGCTACATAAACATATTCGTAAAATGTTTTCTGGACGCAGTGGAGAGAAGCTAACTCGTATAGATATAGCAGACATCGGAAACGTTATTGGTGTATGTGTAGTATCTGGAAACGTCCGTCGTTCAGCTGAGTTGTTGATTGGCCGTTTAGATGATCAAGATTTCTTAAACTTAAAAAATTCAGAACGCTTTCCTGAACGTAACTCATATGATTCATCTGCTCCAGGCTGGGCTTGGATGTCTAATAACTCTGTAGAAACAGCGGTCGGAGCAGATTTATCTTCCATAGTAGAGGGTATATCTCTTAACGGTGAGCCTGGAGTTCTATGGATGGACATGTCTCGCAAATATGGTCGTTTAGCTGATCCACCAAACAATAAGGACCATAGAGTGGCGGGCTATAACCCCTGTGCAGAGCAGTCTCTAGAGTCCTACGAGTGCTGTACGCTTGTGGAGACCTATCTCAATAGGCATGACACCCTAGAGGACTATAAGCGTACTCTAAAGTTTGCATACCTCTATGCTAAGACTGTTACCCTCCTTCCTACGCACTGGGAAGAGACTAATGCAATCATGCAACGTAATCGTCGCATTGGTGCGTCTATGTCTGGTGTTGCAAACTTTGCTGATCGCGTTGGAGTTCCGGCACTTCGTGAATGGATGGACCAAGGATATAAGACTATTCAGCGATATGACAATGTCTATTCTGAATGGTTGGGTATTCGTGAATCAATTAAGATGACGACTATTAAACCTTCTGGGACTGTATCTATTCTTGCTGGCGAGTCACCTGGCGTACACTGGACACCGGGTGGTAAATACTTTAATAGAACTATTAGATTCTCTAACGAGGATCCGATGCTACCGCTATTCAGAATGGCCAACTACAAGGTTGAAGCCGCTGCTGAATCTCCCAATACAACTTCCGTTGTGTATTTCCCAATTAAATCCGATGCTGAAAGAGCTGAAAAAGATGTTACAATCTTTGAAAAAATGTCTTTAGCTGCAACCGCGCAACGTTATTGGTCAGACAATTCTGTATCTGTAACAATATCTTTTAATAAAGATACCGAGGCGGAACATGTTGGAACGGTACTTCATATGTACGATGGACAACTTAAGACAGTTTCGTTTTTACCAAGCGGCAACGACACGTATCCACAAATGCCGTACACTCAAATAACAGAAGAAGAATATACGGAAGCTTCGACATCGTTGTTCCCGATAGATCTAGCTGGAGTGTATGCCGGTATGGCTGCCGATGCAATTGGTGAACGTTATTGTACGACTGATTCTTGTGAAATTAAATTTATTAAGGACAACATAAAAGTATAGGAGAGTTTTACTATGCCGGATGACAAAAATTTTGATAAGATATTTTCAGAAATAACTTCTCCACAAAATATAGGAGCCATGCCAAGTATAGCTGGCGCTTTATCATTAAATAACGCAAGAGATTATTCTTTATTTTTGTCTGAACTAATCATAGCTATACAGGAAATAAATTTAATTATAGTTAATCTTACTGAAGATTCTGATGAGCCATTTGAGATACCACTTGAAGTAAAAGAAATCCTAGAGATGCTATACGCAAAAGCAAAAGATTTCAACAACTATATGGTAAACTTAGATCAAGATGATATAGGATACTATGTCTACATAGACGAAGAAGAAGATTATGACGATGAGCCAGAAGACAGAAAATGAAGATTACGATAATAGTACAGTACCCGTTCTAGATAAGGGTTATGTTAGGCTAGTCGATGTCATGGGTAGTGATCTATCTGTGGTTAATGCCGCAAGAGCATCTTTTGCCAAGGAATCAAATGAGCTTTCTGTACAAGACGCAAGACTCATAGATTTTTTAGCAAGAGAAAATCATATGTCACCGTTCCGTCACGCATTTTTGACATTTGAATTTAAAGCTCCGCTCATGGTAGCTAGGCAACATTGGAAATATGTTGTTGGATCAGATCATACAATGGATTCATGGAATGAATCTTCCAGAAGATACATAACCATGGAACCAGAATTCTATATACCTGGACCAGAGCAGTGGAGACTCGCTGCAGAGAATAAAAAACAAGGTTCTTCTGGACTAGCTGGTCCATGGACTGGATCCATATTGAATACAGAACTAAAACAATTAGTTGAAAAGTGTGAATCCATGTATAATATGGCTCTTGAACAAGGTATTGCACCGGAGCAAGCTAGGTTGTTTTTGCCAGCATATGGGATGTATGTTGTGTATAGGTGGTCATGCAGTCTCCAGTCTGTAGCCTTATTCTTAAACCAAAGATTGGGAGAAGAATCCCAAGTTGAGATTCAAGACTATGCAAAAGCAGTGTATACTTTAACAAAGGAAAAGTTTCCAGTATCAATAGATAGACTAGTTTCAATACATGTATAAAAATATACTATTGTTTATAACATTCTCCTTTTTGATTAACTGGACGATAAGTTTGCAGATGTTAAACCAATCCTCTAAACAGAAGAGTATTAAATTTACAGCAATCGCGATGGCTTTGGCTACGGCAACCATTGCAGGATTTATAATCTCCCTTGTATCATGACGGTAGTATGTAAAAAGGATAGATAATGGCAGCCTCTAAATTAAATTATATTGTAGTGTACAAAAACCACAGTCAAGTCTATGGTTGTTCTTCAAAGAAAATAGCCCTAGAATCACCCCCACCAGAGGGTTATACAAATGATGATAAGAGAATACTATTTGCAACATTTGAGCCAGATACAAGTTCGCTATGCGTCTACCCTGTATCATTGGATGATGAAAGTATCGAAGAAGTAAAGGTAAAGAAAGTAAGAAAGAAAGATGGCTAAAAAACAAATTAATAAAAAGAAAGTAAATATCAAGTTACTTCCTGGGCAAACATATATAATTCTTAACGCAGAACAAATGTTTCAAATATCAACAGCATTGATACATGTATCTGCTAGTATAAAAAATGAGAAAGAGCGTTTAGATCTTTTAAAAATTAGCGAAGAAGCAACTAAAGCAATTACGGAAAATCAATACACGGGAGATATATACGATGAAGAAGAAAACTGGACTTAACTTAGGGGTTATTGCAACTTGCGTAGCCGTTGGGATATATGTGGCGTATGGGCAGAAAAGAAAAAAAATGATAGGAACAAACTTTTTTACTGACGAAAAACTTTCTCAAGCTGCAAAAATATATAATCCAAAAAGTAGTTTTATAGAATTCTTTGATAAAAAAAATATACAAGAAGCGTATAATAGATACGAAAAGTATGTTGATCTTGGCTTGAACAAAGACGATGCATTCAAGGCTGTAGTAGAGGATGACAGAAATATATGATAGATTTATGTGTCGTAAATTACAATACTAGGCCACTCCTGCGCAGGCTGCTAGATAACTTACACGAGGGTGTGAGTGCGGATAATAAGTTTTGGAATCTATACATAGCTGATAACGATTCGGGTGACGATACAATCGAATGGTTAAAGGAAAATGACGATAGGTATCAAATAGATAGAATAGATTTAAACAAGAATATTGGATACTCAGCAGCTATTAATAAGCTAGCATCTAGGGGAAACAATAGTGTTATCGGTATTCTAAATGCAGATGTATGGTTTACCAATGAGGACATCAGAAAAATATGTCAAATTTTTGATCAAGAACCAGACGTTCATATTCTTGGCCCAAAACAAAGAGATGAATATGGAAACATAAAACATGGTGGCATAACAGGAACCGGTAAAAATCCCATTATGAGGGGATGGAATGAAAGCGATCCAGAAGACATCCTATATAGAGATAGGGTTAATTGCGTAACGGTTGCCGGGTCCGCATACTTTATTAGAAGAAATGTATGGGACGCCATGACTAATAATGAGAAGTACCAAGAGATGTTTCCAGGCATCAAAGGCGCTTTTTTGCCAACACCTCATTACTACGAAGAGACTTGGTGTTCGTATTTTGCCCGTTACTTAGGCTATAATGTAGTATATGATGGTAGTGTATCGATTGGTCACAGTTGGCACGCTTCATCTCCAAAACCAGGAGAAGGCTACAGCCACGCTGATGCTCAATTCAAAGTAAGCCAATCAATATTTCGCAAAGCCTGCGATTACATAGGAATAGAAAGAGATTAAAATGTCAGATCAATTTAACGTTTACTTATATAACGCAGAAGTAGTTAAGGTAGTAGATGGAGATACTTTTAAGGTCATTGTTGATCTTGGTTTTGAGGTTAAGTTCGGACCTAAAAGCGTAAGACTGTATGGTGTGAACACTCCAGAAAGTCGTACGACAAACTTAGAAGAAAAGAAAATGGGATTAGCTGCAAAAGAATTTACAGACCAATGGATCAAAAAAGCCAATAGCAAAATAAAGATAGAAACCATTTTAGATAAGAACGAGAAGTATGGCAGAATCCTGGGTAGAGTATGGAACGAAGCTGGCGAATGTCTCAACACTGAAATTGTTAAAGCTGGATTAGCTAGAGAGTACTTTGGTGTAGGCGATAAAACATTTGGCGAATTTAAATGAAAAGAATAGACTTAATCCCTAAGGTCTCCGTATACAGGGGTTATATACCGAATGTAGACGAAGTTTTATCTTTTTTAAAAAAAACTAAAGATGAAAAAAATAAAGACTCATTTATAAATGAATGGGAAACATGGAGTGAAACTGGTTTTGTTTCTATGGGTAATGATATTTTTAGTTTTGATTCTAATAATGTAAATGAAATTTATAAAAAAGAATATAATATGTTAATTGAGTTAACGCATTGTATAAGAAGAATTGCACACGAATATATAGACCAGTGGAAAAATATTGATTATTGGAAATTTGATTTTGATCCTAATAATATAATCAAAGATTGGCTGATGAAAGACAATAATTATTTAGTAAACTACGCACCATTCGATTATCTAATGCATGGGGTAACAAAACCAGAAAACAGATTAGCAATGAGTTATCACACTGATGCGCATCAATTTGATACAGAATCAAAAAAAGTTCATCATTTATTTACAATAATAGCGTATTTAAACGATGACTATGAAGACGGAGAAGTTTCTTTTTACGATGAAAATAATTTTACAATAAATTATTACAAACCTAAAAAAGGAGATGTAGTTGTTTTTCCTAGTTTTTACCCATATTTTCACGCAGTAGAACCAATTACAAATGGGCAAAAATTTATTTTAAGAACTTTTGCTCTTCATAATTATGAAGGTTCTAAAAAATGGAATCGTCTTTACGAAAAATTGGGTAGTAGATGGCTTAATATAGAGGCTAGTCGTATTGAAAAAGAATGGAATAATTCAAAGTATTTTAGAATACCAGTTTTTGAAGATGATTCAGAAGATTTTATTGAAAGCATACATTATACTATGGGAAATGTTATTCCATTCCCCTATACTAGAAAACAATTTAAAGAAAAATTTACGATTAAGTTGGAAAGCTAAAATGCAAACTAGAGTATTTTTATCAGGAGCGATAGAAGACATTCAATCTGACTTTAAATACACTTGGAGGAATCAGGCGACCTCTCTTCTAAATCATAGGGGCTTTAAGGCAGTCAATCCAATGGACTATGCCTTAGAAGAAAAAGACTGCCAGCCGAAAGAAATAGTAGACAAAAATCTTTTTTTGCAAAAAAGCTGTGATATTATTTTAGTAGAATACACATTACTCTATAGGGCATACATTGGAGCAGACTTTGAAATGACCTGGGCGCATTTGAACAATCAACCAGTAATCGTTTGGGCACATCAGGATCTACAGCACAGAATTTATCTTAAGTTTCTTGCTACAAAAGTTGCGGATACCCTTGAAGAAGCTGTAGAATATATATCTAATACATATCCATCAACTAAATAAAGGAAATAATATGGCAGAAAATAAATTCAACTACTTTGAAGTAACCACTTCTTATGTTGTTAAGGCTAAGAACAAGTCAGAGGCTGAAAAGATTGTCCTTGGACGCCGTGGCGTTAAGGGTGAAGTCATTACCAGTAAGACTAATGTAGATCGAATCTCGGCTGTAGAAGTCCGAGAAATGTTGGAGATCTAAAAATTCTATTAACTAGAGGGTAGCACTATTTGCTTAGTGTTACCCTCTACAAACCTTAAGGAAAGTATATGATATACGCTCAAATGGTGGGCAGAAATGAAGAGGGAAGATTTCTAGAAGAAGTTCTAGAAAGGCTTTCACAGCAAGTAGATGGTATTGTTTTTACTGATGATTGTTCTACTGACAACACAGTTAAAATAGCAGAAAAATATTGTCATGTTTATTCAACTTCAGAAAACCTATTCACAAAACATGAGGGTCAACTAAGAGCTTTTGCTTGGTCTAATATGTGCCAGCATGCAAAGCTCGGTGACTGGATTATAGCAATTGATTGTGACGAAATGCTATATAATAAAAACGACATAGACAATCTTGATATTTCATCTGTTCTATCAAAGTCGCCTTATGATGTTGTCAATGTTCGCTTCTATCATATGTGGAATGCAAATCAATGGCGCACAGACAAACTGTGGGTCCCAAATAATAGTAGTAGGATTTTTAAATTCAAAGAAAATGGTGGCTTCAATAATAGAAGATTAGCTTGTGGTTCAGAACCTACATATGTAGCTGACTGGATTGGGCAAAGAAACTTTTGGATTGAGTCAGGCTTAGTCATGAAACACCTGGGTTACATTAAAGATGAGGATAAGATATCCAAACATGAAAGATATTCAACTTTAGATGGTGGCGAATTTCACGCGTTAAATCATATCAACTCAATTATAGATCCAAATCCAGTCTTAATTGACTGGGGAAATTTCTTAAGGTAGGAAAAATGAAAAAAGATATTAGAATTGCAACACACGCACAAACGATTCAGTCGCTAACTCTAAAGATGTTATCCAAGGAACGTTTTGCTTATGTTAATTTTCCTCGATCAGCACTGATTGCTATGGGTAGTCCAGATATGAAGAAAGCTTCTAAAGATTTTGGTGATTCAATAAGTAAATCATTTAGTATTAATGATAAGAACTTTATGAAAGGAATACCTTTAGCCTTTGTAAATTCTAATGATTCAGATAATGAATTAGATTACTCAAAGGTTGACTCCAAGCAGGTTTACTATAACTCAACAACGCTTGAGAATTACTTTAATAATAACGAAATAGCTTTTACATCTTTTGTGGATTTTTATATAAGGAATACTCCGTATGTTGTAGTTACCTTTCATGATAGAAAAGTAATTACAAGAGTTTTAGGATCACCTGTCGACACAATCTATGTTCCATATAATGATTATTATGATAAGTTAGATTCTATAATCGAAACTCTGGCAACCTATACTGGTAAAGTTGATACAGTTATTTTGGATTGTCCGTTACTTTCTGCTGCTTTAGCAAGCAAGATATGGGATGAATTAAATTTCTCTATAATAGATTTTGGGAAGGTAATCGGTTTTGCTCGAGCAAGATTTAGCAATAGGATTTCCCAAAATGAAAAAACAGATTGAAGACAAAGAGGATGATCTATTTTTAATAGATCTTTTATTGGATTCAGATCTAACCATTTCAGCTATAGCTAAAGAACTTGGTTATTCATTTGTTCAGTTAAATAAAAAAATTAATTCACTTGGTCTCTCTTGGATCAAGGAGCAAAAGAAAAAAACATCAAGAGGCCAAGCTGCGCTTACTCAGGCAATGCAAAAGCTTTTTCCTGGACAAAAGATCATAAATGAATACCACTTAGGCGAGCGTCTAAGAATAGATGTATACTGCCAGGAGTATAGAATAGGCGCAGAATTTCATGGTAGGCAACACTTCTATTACACTGAAAGATTTTTTGAATCAAAGTATGATTTTATTCAGGCTCAAAAAAGAGATGAAAGAAAATTAGAGCTCTGTAAGCAAGAGGGAATAACATTAATTGTATTTAGATACAATGATGAATTAAGTGAACAAGCTGTTTATGATAGACTATTGCAAGCAATAAGATTGAGTCCCAATGTACCAGAAAAAATAAAGGCAGATAAGAAAAGCATCACTCAAAATAAATTTTATCAGGATAGAAAAAAGCAATACAACGAAAGAAAGAAAGAGACATATAAAAAAATGAAAAGCAGAAGAGATAATCATGAGTGATATTGAATCTTCTTCTATAACCCACCCAATTGAATATCAGATATTTGCCTTATCTTTTAGAGAAAAAGGAGCAATATCTTATTTCAAGGATAACCTAGATCCACAGATTGTTGGGATTAACGACAATCAATTAGGGATACATGAATTATATACTGCGCTCTTATCGTATTCTTCACGTACCGAACTAGATGTAGTGGATCCAGTTACATTTAGAAACTGGATACAGTTAGAAAGTAACGTTTATGAGGCATTGAATGGCGACATCGGAGTCGCAAGCCTGATGAAGGTATTAGAAAGTATGCAGTTGGCAACTCCTGAATCGGTTACCCAGGTTCTTAAACATAAAGATAATAAAATTAAACAGAAAAATTATCTAAAAGAGTTAGAGATAATCATAAGTCAAAAGGGTATGAAAACCGAAGAAGATCTTGCTAGAATGTCTGAGATTTCCAATCTCATTAACGACTTAGAGAACAGTGCCAGCTATGATCCGCTTGATGGAGTTGTAACGGCTAACCAAATAATAGAAAAGATTGACTCGCTATTAGATACTCCAGACTTTTTGCCAACTCAGTTTAAGTCTTTGAATAGGGCAATGGGGTATACCAACGAGGGAGGCTTCTTTAAGGGGGCGGTACATGCGATCATAGCAGCCTCAGGAAAGGGTAAGAGTACATTTGCTAAATGTTTAGTGAATCACTGGTTAGATTCTGGGTATAAAGCTTTATACATAAACTTTGAAGAAGCTAGAAACCACTGGGAACGTATATTGATGACCCAAATAACTGGCAAGAACGTTTATTCAGAAGTAGATAAATGGTCTGAGGAAGAAAAAAATAAACATATTAAAACTTTTACAGATAAGTTAACCGAATGGGGTGATCGTCTAATGGTCAAGCACGACCCAGACACTCCATATTTTGAGGATCTAGAAAGCTGGCTAAGGGATATCTTAATCCAGGGTGAACACCTGCCCGACGTTATAGTCATCGACACTATCCAATCAATGTTCACTAGGTCTAAGGGCAAAGCTAGATGGGGTGAATTTGAAGAAATGATGGTTCGTCTTGAAAAAATAGCTAGAGATATGAATTGTGTATTGATAATTACCGCACAAGAAAACTCAAATAGAATGAAAGAAAAAAGAGAAATAGTCATGCAGTCAGACACCGGTGGTTCTTTAGCCATACAACAAAAGTGTGCGGTAACTATATTCATCACAGAAAAAAAATTAGTTAGCGGTGATGATTCGGAAGATGAAAATGTAATGCAGTTACAGATACCAAAAAATAGAATTACTGGTTCAACATTTTCTTATGAGCCACCACTAGTTAGATATGTGGATTCTAAAAAGTCTTACGTAGAGTACGAAATGGTTACACCCGGATCCTATGATGCCTCATCAATTTTAGATGACTTATTAAACAATGGAGATTTTAACTAATGAAATTAATCACGCCAGAATCCTTAAAAGACTTTCAAACTTGTTCATTATTATATGAATATAGGTATAATCAAAAACTACCAGAGTCAATAGGTGGCAGAGATTTACTATCTCTTAGATTTGAAAATACTTTAAAAGAAATTATATATTACTTCTTTTATAAAAAACAAGGGGGTTACACACCCTCGTATGCATCGCTTTTAAATAGGTGGGAAAAACTTTGGTTTGCTGATGATGTTTCATCATATGATATTATGACAGAGCAGCATGAAAGCGCATATGGAAACAGTGCTAGCCTTACAACTAAGGCCGCTTCCGCCCTATTGTCTTTTTACGAAAACTTTTCAGACGAAGAATATATACCTATTGCGATAAACGAAGATTGCATTATGCCAGTTACTCCAAAGGTTAAAATAAAAGACAAATTTGATATTATACTTTATAAAGATAATAAATATTATGTTATTAAGATAATGTTTAACTACAAGAATAGTCACCAATATATGTATCAAGTAAACTTTGCTACCATGTATAATGCTTTTGCAGTAAAGCATGGTCCTAGAATTTCTAAGGCATCTTTTGGTTATATAGATTTATTAATGCCTAAAGTTTCTTTTGTTGATTTTGAAGTAACAAAAGAAGATCTTGATTCTTTAAGATTTTGGGCCGATGAATTGGAGCAAGCAGAAAAATTTATTCCAAGAAGAGGATTGACTTGGTATTGTAAAAAATGTCCTTTCGATAAACCCTGTTCGAAGTGGTCAAACTGGTCAAAAAATGCAGACAAGTAGATTTGGCGTAATGCTTGAAGATAAGGTATCTAAGTGTCTATTTACGCTTGCAAAAGAAAATAAACAAACTCCATATGAATACTTAACAGCTACAATAGATGAAAAGTATAAAATTTATTTAAAAGAAAGACTAGATTGGGATTGATACAATGAGTAAAAAAAGTATATTAGATGAGTTATTAGATGAAGATGTTTCGTTTAAGGTAAACGAAGAAGAAGATAAGTTATTAAGTCCTCTTATAGAGGAAATTAATCTTATCTCCAGTCATCAGATCAAGCTATTTGTTAGATCAATTTTGCTTCAGGCGAAAACATTTTGGAAAATACCATCTAGTTTTTCTGGTAAGTATCATCCAGCTGATGAGCATGGTGTTGGCGGTAATGTTCTTCATACAAAAAGAGTTGTCAAAGTTTCTACGGTAATATGTGATTCGTACGGATTAATTGCACATGAAAAAGATATAGTGTATGCAGCTTGCTTACTACATGATGTAACCAAAGGCATATCCCATGACGATAGTAAGGAAGATTTTTTTTACGACCCGATGCATCCATATACAGTTGGCGCTTTTGTCAAAAAGTGTCAGGAAAATGATAAAAAATATGGTTCAGAGTCTTCATCTTCTACTCTTTTTTTGGATGAAGAAACTGTTCAGTCAATACTTAGACTGGTGAGATGTCACCTTGGTCCATGGTCTCCCATCCCGGAAACTGTGCCTAGCAGTTATATGGACATGATAGTACACCTATCGGATAACGTCGCTTCAAAACTGCATACATTTGTTAAAATTGGTGAGGACAAGTGACAATAGAGAATCCAGACAAAATGCATGTGAGAGCGTACATAAATGAATCTTTAGAGTTTCTTATAAGGGAATCTATATATTATAGATCTAACAATGAAAATATTTTACAAGACAATCGACTAATAGCTTGGCACATAGAAACGGATAGTGGTAAAATACATATACCATGAAACTTCCTTTAGATAAAGATAAATTTATTTCTCAATGGAAATATGTTGAGGTAGCTAGATATGTACCCAACCTAGATAGAGTTATTAGAGATAAAAATGGTGATGATCCAGTCTTCTATGAAATGGAAAACATAGATCAATATAGACAGAAGCACAATAATGTTGGGCTGTACACTTCTATCTGGCATTTTAATGCTCCTGATATAGCTAAAGCTATTAGATTGGGATCATTATACTTTGATTTAGACAGTGAAGATATGAATTTGTGCTACGAAGAAGCGCAGAGACTACACGGTTATCTTTCTATGTACATTCCACAAGAGTCATTACTAGTCTATTTTACTGGGAAAAAAGGTTTTCATATAGAGTGCGAAGCAATTGGACTAGGGATCAATCCAACAAATGAACTACCAAAAGTTTTTAGATACATAGCGAATAAGCTAAAAGAGGATCTATCTATTTCTTCAATGGATTTTAGCGTTTATGATATGAGAAGAATGTGGAGGCTACCTGGCTCATTACACCAGGCAACCAAGCTATTTAAAACTCTATTACCAAGAGACATATTCTTATCTGGGATAGATAAGATCACCTCCTATTCGAGTAAGCCGCAGCCGTTTGACGTAATCGAACAGTCCTTTGATTTTAAAGCCAATGAATGGTACAGGCAGTTTACTTATCAAATGGAAGAAGATAAAAATAAACCAAAAGATATACTGCAACATTTTAATAAGTTTGGTTCTTCTAATCTAAAATCTTTTGATCAAAATCAAAAAATATTTGAGAAAGAAATACTTTGGCTAAAGTGTCCATCGATAAAAAGACTACATGAGCAAGCTGAGAATTCTCACTTCCTAGAGCACGAAGCTAGATTATTTTTATGTTCTATACTAACGTATAGCGAAGAATCAATCAACTATCTACATGAAATACTAAGCAGCTGCGAGGATTACAATCCAAGTAAATCACAAGCTCACATAAATGACTGGGTAAGAAGAAGGGAACTAGGCATAGGCGGAAGACCTTATACTTGTGAAAGGGCCAATTCGGTTGGAGTAGGATGCGGTAGTTGCTCTCTTGAGAAGAAGAACAAGTGGGTTAAAGTTGGAGATAGATTTATAGAGACTCAAGAAAAATCTTCTCCATCACCAGTTCGATTTGCCTACAAATCCGCAACGAGAAAGGAGGAGTAATGCAAGATGATGATGATGATGTAATCGGGTTGTGTACTGACTGTGGAACCGAACAAACAGATAGACAAATGCATAGTAGTGCGTTTGCCCAAGCCGGACTGCCAGCAGTATGTAGATATTGTAAAGGTGTGGTGACAGTTTGTTATAGACGCGATAGAGATAATGTATTGAATCAAATAAATACTAAAAGAGGACTTAAGTGAAAAACTGGACCAATCTTCATAACCATACCATATTCTCAATGCTGGATGGTCATGGTAACGTAGAGGAATACCTATCAAGAGCTAAGTCTTTAGGCATGAGTGGATTAGCCACAACTGATCACGGTAATATACATTCATGGTTAGATTTTTATGACGCTGGAAATTCGATAGGGGTTAAGCCAATCTTGGGATCAGAGTTATATCAAGCTAGAAAAACTAGATTTGATAAAGACGAAGAAGAAAGATCAGGTCCATCTAAAAATGAATGGGAGCAGAGAGGTCCATATCATATAACTGTATTAGCTAAAAACAATATTGGTTATCATAATATAATTAAAATGTCTTCTAAAGCTTTTACTGAAGGTTTTTACGTAAAGCCTAGAGTAGATCATGATTTAATTGCTCAGCACTCTGAGGGCGTCATAGTCCTTTCTGGGTGTCTGAACGGGGAAGTATCACAAGCATTGCTTAGAAACGATTACAGCACCGCATTAAGGCATGCTGCAGCTATGCAGGAGATAGTCGGCAAGGAAAATTACTTTATAGAGATAATGAATCATGGGATAGAAGAACAGATAAAAATAATTCCTGACCTTATTAAAATAGCCAATCAAATTGGGGCCAAAGTAGTGCCGTCTGGCGACTGCCATTACGTGCACCAAAGCGATGCTCACGCCCATGATGTAATGTTATGCGTAGCAACAAACTGTAACGTACATACTCCTAATAGATTTTCTTTTTCTGAAGATAAATTTTATCTTCAATCTTATGACGAAATGTCTTCTGTATTTTCTGATGAATATTTAAAAAATACAATGCACGTGAATGACATGATAGATCTTAACTTAAAATTTGGCGAAATACATTTTCCAAACTTTCCTATACCAACTAAAGAATCTTCAACTGATTACTTTGAAAGATTAGCATGGGAAGGTCTCAAAAATAGATATGGTAATCCATTACCTGATCACATTATAGAAAGAGCTAACTATGAAATTAGAGTAGTGAAAGAGATGGGGTTTCCTGAATACTTCTTAGTCGTATCAGACTTAGTCCGTTGGGCCAAAGAAAACGATATTAGAGTTGGTTGGGGAAGAGGATCCGCTGCTGGGAGTATCTTATCATATGCTTTTGATATCACAAATCTAGATCCAATTAAATTCGGTCTTATGTTTGAAAGGTTCTTAGTCGAAGGAAGAAAATCAATGCCAGATATCGACTTAGACTTTGATGATAGACATAGGGATAAGGTCATTGATTATGCTAGAACTAAATATGGCAGTGATAAAGTGGCGCATATCTGTACGTTTAACAGAACTGGCGCCAGGCAGTCCGTAAGAGACGCAGCTAGAGCTTTGGGCCATGACTTTACGGTTGGAGACAAGGTAGCTAAGCTAATACCTCCTCCGGTATTAGGTGTTTCTAAATCATTAAAAGAATGTATGCAGGTGCAGGAATTTGCGAGCCTGTATAATACCGATGCTTTATCAAAGGAAATAATAGATACAGCTTTTGGATTAGAGAATCTAGTAAGGCAGACTGGTATTCACGCAGCTGGTATTGTTATATCTAAAGAAGCTTTAACAAGCTATCTGCCCACGATGCAAAAGGGCGTAGATAAGCCTGTCATAACTCAGTGGGACATGGGTCGAGTAGAGCAATGTGGTCTATTGAAAATTGACTTTCTTGGTTTAAGAAACTTAGGCGTGATAGATATTTGCATTAAGCTAGTTAAACAGCATAGGCAAATTACATTAGATGTAAATGATATACCGATAGATGATAAAAAGACCTATGATTTACTGTGTCAAGGTAAGGCAATGGGTGTCTTCCAGCTTGAGTCTGCTGGTATGCGTGAATTAATGGTTCAGATGCAGCCTCAAAATATTCAAGACATAATGGCTCTCATCTCGTTATACCGTCCAGGTCCGATGGGTTCTGGTATGGACAAAGAATATATTGATAGGAAACATGGAAGGAGCCATGTATCCTATGAGCATCCTAAGCTAGAAAAAGTTCTTGGACCATCACTAGGCATTATGCTTTATCAAGAAGATGTTCTTGGCGTAGCTAGAGAGTTGGCTGGGTTTACTTCTGCCGAAGCTGATGACCTTAGAAAAGTCATTGGTAAAAAGCTTATGGATAAAATCGCAATGATGAGATCTAGTTTTGTGAAAGGTTGCATAGAGCACTCTAATCTAGACGAAGATAAAGCAAATAAAATTTATTCAGATATTGAATACTTCGGTGGCTATGGTTTCAACAGAGCACACGCCGCAAGTTACGCAATGGTTTCATACATCACAGCATACTTAAAGGCTCACTACACGGCAGAGTATATGGCTGCACTTATGTCTTCTGTGGTTGGCAATAAAGAAAAGTTAGCCGCTTACTTATCTGACTGCAGAAAACTAGAGATTGAAGTACTCCCGCCTTCTCTAAATAAATCTGGTAAAGACTTTAATGTGCTCAGTGATTCTCAAGTAATTTTTGGCCTATCTGCCATAAATGGAATCGGTGAATCTATAGCTGAAGCAATTATTTTAGGTAGAGATGAAAAGGATCCTTACTCTAGTGTCTACGATTTCTTTAGAAGGTGTGACCCAGCTACTTTAAAAAAGTCTACGCTAGAACATTTAGCCTACGCCGGCGCTCTTGATGAGCTGTTCACAGTTTCTCATGACGGTGATTTAACCAGAAAAAAAGAGTTAGAATTATTAGAAAAAGAAAAAGTTGAACTAGGGATATATGTATCAAAGCATCCCATAGAGGGTATGTGGACAACAATAGCACCTAATGTAACTGGTGAAATAATAGACATCATAGAAATAAGCAACGGTGCGAATGTTAAAGTCGGTGGAATTTTAACTGCAGTAAAAAGAATGATAACTAAAAAAGGCCAAAAGATGTTTCGTCTTTTATTGGAAGATCTATCTGGTGAAATAGAAGTAATTATTTTTCCTAGAGAATCAAAAACTATAAGTGACGACTTTTTTAATGAGGGTGATGTAGTCATAATATCCGGAACAATAAATAGAGAGAATGAAGAGGAGTCGGCAATTGTAAAGATGTTCTATAATTCTAGTGAAAAGATAGATACATCTAGGGCGATAGGCAGTAAATCAATAATGTTAGAAATGAAAGACTCACCTAGCCTAGAGGTTGTGCAGGGTGTATATGATATAATTGAAAACATTAATGGACCTTCTTATGTATATTTAACATATATAGAAAATAATAAGAGGGTAACTTTTAGATTTAAAAAATCTACTTCATTAAAAATAGAAGAAAAACTACAAAAATACATAAACATACGGAGCTAAGAAATGACACTACCAGGAACATATCAAAATCCATCTACTAAACCATGTTGGACTTTCTGTTCATCATGTAATAGATGCCAGGATAAGGGCAGATACACTAATTGCAATTCGTGTAGCGGTAGGTACGACCCGATGGGTAGGACTGATCCACATCCAGAAGATTTTTGCGACTGCAAGAATGGAGTATTAAGATGGAAAACAAAAGAGGGTAAGCTTATTATGACCCGCTTTAAGACAAACCCATTCAAGGGTCAGGTAAGATACGAAAAGAAGTCAGGGGATGAAAGAGATTGGGACTCTTATGTGGCTGACATGCGAGAAAAAATGGATGATCCAAAATGGAATCCTATAGCGATATACGAGGAAGACTAATATGATTAAGCACGAGGTGGGTAGAATGCTACTTAATAACATAGCATTAATAGAGTACAATACAGATGAACCTAGCTATTTTATTCAGTCTGGAGTTGCTGGCTTTAATGCAACAGCTCAAGAGTTATCAGACTTACATGGATTGTTGAGTTACTATTTTAATATTGACTCAGTAAATAATACTGTTATTTCCCTGACAGAAGGAGGAGATGATGTCTTGGCCATATAACGAGGACGATCAAATGGAGTTAGGCACAAGTGGTTGGGCGCCCCTTGGCGAGGGTAGGTATAAAAATATTTACACTGGTAACACTCTTGATGAGATGGGTAATGAATATGATACAAATGGAAATTTAATATTCGAAAACAAAGATCCTTATGGGGATGGAATTGAAGACTAATGAAATTAGCGATTAGAAATTTAGAAGATGTAAGTGATTTTGAAAGATTATCTTTAACTGATTTTTCTTATTCAAGAGTGGATACATATAAAATGTGTCCATCAAAATATTTTTATACATATATACAAAAAGAACCACGCCTTTTTGGTGAAGCAGCTGTGTTGGGAAACATTGTGCACTCTGTATTGGAAGACAACGTAAGCGCAACCGATATATTAGATTTTGCTAAGCTGCAAGAAGCATACACTAACGAGATAACAACTCAAGATCCAGATAGTAAAATTAAACCTGAGTTAATTAACGCGGGGAAAGAAATATTAGACGAGTTCTTTGACCAGTATGCTGAGACTAAGTTCGATGTTCTTCATAAGGAATATGGTTTTAAATTTGTTTTGGGTAGCTATTTAATATCCGGTTACATAGACAGAATAGATTCTTGGGGTGAAGACGGTGTTAAGATTATAGATTATAAAACTGGAAAATGGGAAGTGTCACCAAAGGATATACCAACCAATTTACAATTAGGTATATATGCAATGGCAGTTGATTATCTATATCCAGATAAAAATATATACGCAGAGCTGTATTATCTTAGATCCCGGAAGGCGTAAAGGCCAACTCTTTACTAAGGATGATATAAACAATATTAAAATTAATTTAATATCCACTCTAGACTCAATCATAAACGATTCAGCATTCTTGCCTACAAGGAATGAGCGCGTCTGCACGTTCTGCGATTTCGCTAAATCTGGCGCCTGTGGAACTGGTGTATTTAGAGCTAGAAAACTAGCAAAAGCATAGTCGTTTATTAATATAATCCTAGAAAGCAAAAAGCCAGGGCGAAAGCCCTGGCTGATTACTTATTAAATACTGACAGTTAGAATGCTGATACTGGGTTCAACGCTGCGTCTTCGACAAGATCGAAATCGCCAAACTCACTAACTACTTTAGTGGCTTCTGTGCGTGAGTATCCGAGTCTACCGAGGTCTGAAATGATCTCTTCGTTAACCTCGATTAACATACTGTCAATGATTGTGTTTAATGTATTCATGTCTTTTTGTACTCCGTTTTCTTGTATTTGGTAACCCTTACGGGTTTTTTGTTTTTTTACTTTTTATAATTTATAATGGAGTAGATTAGTTTAGATCTAAAGGATACCATGAAAGAGCTCAACATTGCCAAGCCAGAGGAATATTTTTTGGAAATTTCTCCATTAAAAAACCATCCAGATTTTAAGAAAATAAAAACCATTATACCAGATCAGCAACCCATAGAGACCACAAGTATTAAAAGAGGTAACGCTTACCAGCATACGAAAACTGGGTTTAGAGAAGACCTAGGTTTAACACTGAGATCTAATTGGGAAGCAAATTTTGCAAGAATTTTAACAGCGTATAAGATCAAGTTTGATTTTGAGCCAACTGTTTTTGCGTTTCCAATTAAGAAACGGAACTAAAGGATATACTCCTGATTTCTTTATGCAGAAAGATTCTAGTTGGGTAGAGCTAAAAGGTTATCTCGATGCGAAGAGTATGACAAAAATAAAAAGATTTAAAAGATACTACGAATCTGAATTTAACAAACTCACATTTATTATAAGTAAGTATTCAACTGACGGTAAAAATTTCGCAGCTGAACTAGAAATACCAAGAGTAATTTTCTATGAAGATATTAGAAGTTTTTACTCTGATAAAATATTGATTTGGGAAGGTAAGTAATCATGGTAGCATATAAAGAACAGTATTATAAGTTAGAAGAGGAGGAAATGCAAGCGCTGATAGCCAAAGCTAAAGGCGGAGACGAAAGAGCCAAAAAAGAATTACTAAAAGTTTTTAATAATTTTCTTACAAAGTATACGACACTATTGTATTATGGTAAATATAATTTGAACGACTACGATATAAGAAGGTTTACATCTTTATTCGTAAAGGATTCATATGTTAGATTTGCTCTTATGAAAAATAAGCTTAACCAACCTGGGTACAAGCATGTAAACGAAGTGTTAAGACGGTATAGTATATATGGCAAAAAGATATGGGGAAGAAATAGATGTCAGACAAACTGTAGATATGACATTCTTCCAGTGTATAGCTAGATATCAAAGAAAAGATTCGGAAAAAGGACCAATACCATTTAGCCGGGTTCTTGTATAGTTATTTTTTTTATCTTCTTAAAAAGAATGTTGACACATTCTTGATAGATCAATTAGGAAGAAAAAGTTTTCCTCTCTTAAGTGATGACTCAAATGATGACGGGGAAAATGGAGAAAAGCAAGTGGGTTTTAAGGCTCCACCAGAAGAGAGAGAGATGCAAGAATTTCTTTCTACAGAAGACATTAATGAGTTTTGGGTACTTGGTGAAACATGTGCAGAGCCGTTTATATTTCTTTCAGTGCAGGAAAGGCAATTGCTCAAGTGGCGCTACATAGATGATCTAAGATCTAGTGAGATAAGTAAAAAAATATCAGAACATCCCAATACAGTAAGAGAACATTTAGGCAAAATAAGGACAAAAGTAACCAATCTTGTGGTAGAATCTAAGATGCGAGATGAAATCAACTTCAGATAGGTAGACAATGAACCTTCAATCTTTACAGAAAATGAACGAATTATTAACATCGTTTATAGGTCCTCAGATAGAAGAGATTATTTCAGCCTATACTACAGATAGCAGCAATTCTTTATACTTTGTATCTATACCAGATGTGGATACATTAGATTTAGGGATTCATGAAATGGCCTCATTGGTTGCGAGAACTTCAAATGTTTATGGAAGAGTTGCACGATTAGCTGGCATGGCTAGAGCCCAATATAAGTTAATAGAAGGAAGCTACAAGAAGGTGTATAAAGCAAATAGAGTTGGGAAGAATGAGGCTGAGCGCGAAGCAAATGCCTTAGAAGCTGCAGAGAGTGAATACACTGCCTTAATAACAGCAGAGGCTATAGTGAATTTAGCTGAGTCAATGGAACTTGCAGCTAGGATAGCATCGGAATCTTCTAGAAAATTAATCGACAAGATACAATCTATGCAGGTAGCTTCTGCTAGGGAAGAAAAAGGATATTTTAGTGATAAAGATTTTAACACCTACTAAAAGTTTGAGGAATTACTTTGTACATAGCTCATTATAAATCAGTTAATTCAGCCACTGAATTCTACTCAAAGGTTAGAGATACCTTAGATTACCCAACCCAAATCGAGCACGCAAAAGAAAGATATACGCTTAATTCTACTTACATAATAAATGGTCAAACTCAATTGAAAAACTTTAAAGATAGAATAAAGAGTTTGGGTATTGAAGTAGACGTAAACGTAGATGATAAGTAAGATTATTTACAGTGATAATAGAAGTATTCTGCGATGGTGCGTCAAGAGGTCAAGGTCAAAAGAAAATTGGAGAAGCAGCCTGCGCGGTATCTGTTTATAGGAATAGAAAAAAAATAGCGCAGTTTGCCAGGGGCTTAGGTCCAAGGACTAATAATGAGGCAGAGTATGAGGCCGTAATATCCGGACTGCTCATATGTTCAATGGGCGAATTCTACGATCCAATTATATATACCGATTCAGCTGTTGTGGCTAACCACATTAGTGGTAAATGGAAATGTAAACACGACTCTCTGACACCTTTACTTATGACCATAGAGGATATAAGAGATGAGTTTAATTTTAAAATAGTTCAGGTTGAAAGAAATTTTGTTTGGGAACCCGATGCACTCTGCAATGAATTCTTGGATAAGTTAGAGGAAAGAAAAGCTAAATCAAAAAAACCTGTGATATAATTACCCAATGCAAAAAAAATATTCAAAAAGTAATCCAATAATTTTAGGGTTAGCAGGACGCGCTGGTAGCGGTAAAACATCTGCGGCCGAAGCACTGTGCCCAAAAGGGTCAATGCAAACAACTTCTTCTGGGGTTGCATGGGAGCACATATTCCACGCCCTTCCTCTTTATGAATTAGCTTCTATAAAGAAAAACATACAAGGCTTTAATGCTAAGTCTAGAAAACTATACTCTATTCACGAAGTACTGTTTGAGATATATGGGAGAACAGCACTGGGGGCGATACCTCCTTACGAAGAATTTGTAGAAAAGGTAAAAAGTATTTATGATCTTCCGATAGAGGAAGAGGATATTAAGCCAAGAACTTTTTTACAGATAGCAGGAGATATCTGTAGGGAAAATTATTCAGAATGTTTCTGTCATTGGGCAGTTATGAAAAGTATGGAATTATATAGAAAAAATATCAATGAAATAACCAGAGAAAATGGTGATAAAGATACGCCTATTTGTGTTATCATTTCTGATGTACGTTATATCAATGAGGCTCAATCAATTTTAAAACAACCTAACGGAATGCTTATCACCTATGAAGCTTCTGATGATGTTCTAAGAGATAGAATCTTTAAGAGAGATGGTGTGTACATGACTAATGAACAGCTAAATCATAATTCTGAAAAAGAAATTGACTTAGTAAAAGAAGTATCTACGTTCATTATGAATACTGATAATCTATCGATAGAAGACCAAGCAAAAGCTACACTACAATTAGTCAAAAATAAAATAGAAACACTAGGAGAATAATGCCAAAAATAAATGAGAGTATCGTTGAACAATCTGTGAACCCAGTTATGGATGCAGTTATTTCCACACATCAAAGAGTGGTTGTGACTACCGAACCAGTACTGACAATTGCCGTTGGCAGAAAAGTAAATATCGGCAATTTTGAAAACGTGGATATAATGGCTTGCCTCACAGTACCAATGACTGGGGTTGATCCTTCTAATAGCAAGGACTTTTCTGATGCCATTAAAGAGGCAGCAGCAGAAGCTTTTTCTTTAGTTTCTAGGGAAACAGGAGAAAGATATCAGCTGATTAAGGAGTCTCAACAGACGAGATAATTTGCATTTATCATACAGGTACTGTACTATATTAAAACAAACTAATCAAACTAATGAGGTAAAGAATGAGCAAGTTAATTGATAAGATTAAAGGTATCCTTTCTGGTAGCTCGGAAGTTGCTACCGCTAAGGATGCTGTTGTTAAGGCAGCAACGGTTGTAGCCAAGGAAGTCGTAGCAGAAGTGCAAAAAACTCCCGCTAAGAAGACTCCTGCCAAGAAGGTTGCAGCTAAGAAGGTTGGACCACGTCCAGAAGATGCAGCAAGAGCTAGCGAAACAAAAGTAAAAAAGACCAAGTAATTAGATTGAGACCCCTAGTTTTGCGCTAGGGGTCTTTTTCAATATACCAGGAGGGTTATGTCTTTAGCAAAAGCTAGAAAAGTTTTTAAAAACGGTCAGACACCAAAGCCACCAGAAGAGAAGCAGAAATGATGACACTACTATGGAAAATCTGGTTAAAAGTTTATGACCTATTAGAGGTTATCGATAAAAAAATAAAGTAAAAATATGACACCAGCATCAAAAAAAAATATTTACATATATAATAAAGTTTGTTCAAATAAAGATCTGAACACGCTGCATTCTTTTTGTAAAAATCTTAAAGAACAAGATTGGATTAGTGGCACTTTCTATAGAAATGGAAAGATCAATACGTATCCAGATAAAAAAACAAACCTTCATAATGAAAATCCAAAATTAGAAAAAATAGTTTCTCAAGTTTTAGCCTTTGTTATTGATAAAATCGAATGGAATTATGGGACTAGAATAGTCCACAGGTATCATGATTCCATAAGAAAAATGTCACCTGGTAGTGAAATCACTATCCATGCAGACAATGAATTGATCGATGGAAATTTTTTTAGCATTGAATATAAAAAAGAATTTGTCGATACAAAAGACAGTTTTGAAAAATCTCTTCCAAACGAATTCGTTGAATACTCATCTGTATTTTATATAAATGATGACTATGAAGGTGGAGAAATATTTTTTCCTGACTATAATTTAGAAATTAAACCTAAACCTGGAAGCGTTGTTTTCTTTCCCAGTAATTCCAAGTATATTCATTGTGTTAAAAAAATAATTAAAGGCGATAGATATGCGGTCCCCAGTTTATGGCATTCGGAAAAATCGGTTATACTTAATTCTATAGCTCCTTATCCTTATGCGCAAGAAATTGTTGAAAAACAATTTATGAATAAATTTATAAATGCAGAAGTTGATTTAGGAAGATCATTTGTCCAAAATAATTTGTAAAAAAATTCTTATTTAGAAAGGTTATTTATTTTATGAAAGGCAAAATATGGATATCGGGCCCAAGGATGGGTACTAATAATCATATGAATGGCATTATAGCACCAGTAAAAAAATTAAAAAAGAAAAAAAGGAAAAAATAATGGCTAAGTCAGCAGCATGGCAAAGAAAAGCAGGCAAAAATCCTGAAGGTGGACTTAACGCTAAGGGACGTGCTTCGTATAAAGCTCAGACAGGTGGCACCCTTAAACCACCTGTGTCTGCCAAACAAGCTGCCAAGTCTCCTAAATCTGCTGCACGTCGCAAATCCTTTTGTGCACGCATGGGCGGCATGCCGGGGGCGATGAAGAAACCAAATGGCAAACCAACACGCAAAGCACTTGCTTTACGCAAGTGGGACTGCTAATATCTTTATATTATCAAAAGGGTAATATATTTTATAAAAAAATAGGAGAATAAAATGACAATGCACAAGGGAATGAAGAAAGAAACAAAGAAAAAGGCAAAGGCTCCAGCAGCAAAAGCTGGTATGACCGCTGCACAGAAGAAGCTTCCACCATTTATCCAGGCAGCTATAGCTAAGAAGAAGAAGAAATAATATAATGGCTATGAAAAAGAAAAAGAAGTCTGGCGCAATGCAGACCGCATCGTTAGCTGGTAAGCCAATGATGCAGACTATTGTTCCGATGAAGAAAGTAATGCCAAAAGGCAAGGAAGCTTCTTCAAAGTCAAGATATAAAAAGTAGTCTTTAAAAAATCCCCATCTATTTTTTAGGTGGGGATTTTTTTATACATGTTACTATATATTTTACCCACGTTATAGGAGATTATCATGAGCAAAGTTGCATGGAACTATATCGTTCCAGTCAAGTTACCCGCAGACTTAAAGGGAGTAACACCGGGAAAATTACCCGCCAACCTCTTAGTTTCAGTACCAGGTGGAGGAAAACTACACAGACTTGCTGCCAATGCGTGGATGGCTATGGTTGCCAAGGCTAAGGCTGAAGGCGTCGAGTTAAAGCCGACTTCTTCACGGAGATACCTATAGAACGCTAGAGCAACAGCACGCTGGCTTTATGCAGCGTTATCAGTTGGCAGAAATTGCCGGCTCAAGCACAAGAACCTATGAAGGTAAGAAATGGTATCTAAAGAAGGGCAATGCTCCTTTGGCTGCCCCGGGCTCCAGTCAACACAACTTACGGAATTGCAGTTGATGTTAGTGATGCTGGTAATCCTAAGCGTCTTAATTGGTTGATAGCTAACGTTAAAGATTTTGGTTTTTCCTGGGAAGTAGTTCCAGAAGAGCCATGGCATTTGCGTTATGTATCAGGTGATAATGTCCCAGCTGCAGTTGCGGCATTTACGGGTGGAGTAGCACCAATTGTCAACCTAAACACAACACCTCCTATCCACGACCACAAAGCCCTACAGGAGGCTCTAAAGGCCAAGGGATTCTACAAGGGTGAAATCAACGGTGTAAAAGATGCTGCGACAGATGCAGCTATAAAGGCTTTGAAAATTGCTAACAAACTTCCTGCAGATTCTGTTGCTGGTCCAAAAGTTAGGGAAATTCTCGGTCTTAAATGATATTTGCATCTGAAACACTCATCACACCAGCAGCTGACATGACTAACTGGCAAAATATTATTGTAGCGATAATTACGGCATGCAGTCTTGTTGCAGTAGCATATCTACAATTTGTTTATAAGGCTGGAAAAAAGCGCGGCCAAGAAGCAAAGTCTGAATGGGCGCTGAACAGAGCAGACCATGCAACTGTTGTATCAATGATCCAGCAACTAGGGAAAAGTCTTGGCCGTTCAATCGACAAAACAAATAATTCTGTTGACAGGATAGAGGGTAAGCTTGATACCCACATTAGGGATCACGCAGTAGGTGAATTTGATATAGATGATATAAGATTTAAAACAGGAGAAAAAGCTAAAGATGGCAAGTAAGAAATCAGATAAGAATTGGATTGCTGGAGCGATTAAAAGACCAGGAGCTTTTACAGCTAAGGCTAAGAAGGCTGGTAAGTCTGTAGCGGGTATGGCAGCTGCTGTATCAAAGAACCCAGGTAAGTACAGTCCACTTACTCGCAAGCAAGCATCACTTGCCAAAACTCTTAGAAAAATCAGTAAAGGAAAATAATCATGCATTGCGCCAATAGAAATCATCATGTTGAAAATGGTGAAGAATGTTCCACAAATAATAATAGCTACGACAATAAAGAAAATCAGAACCAAGTTTATACACCATGTAGTATGGACCGCGGTAATCACGTAGGTCATCTTCAAAATATTAATCCGCACGACATGCACTGGCATATTAATAAAAATTCTTTTAAGGGTTGGGGTTTAAACTTTGTTTATTTTGCGCTTCATGCAGTTGAAATATATCTTATTCTTAGATTGGTAAAATAATGGCGAAAGAAAATAAACCAACAAAACCAGCGCTATGGTCTTCGGCTAAGTCTCAAGCTAAATCTAAGTTTGATGTTTACCCATCTGCATATGCGAATGCTTGGGCTGCTAAAAAGTATAAAGCTATGGGTGGAACTTGGAAAACTGTTTCAACTAAGAAGGCAAAGAAGAGTAAATAATGGCTTGCTGGACTGGATATACTGCAAAAGGTATGAAACTAAAAGGTGGCAAATTAGTTCCTAACTGTACTCCAGTAAAAAAAACTAACAAGCTTACAAAAGCAAAGAAAAAATAATGCCTGGTCCTAAAGGGGTTGGATTAACCAAATGGTTTGATCAAAAATGGGTTAACATTGGGGCTCCTAAAAAAAAGGGCAAATACCAACCCTGTGGTACATCTGGGGCTGGTGGTTCAGGTTACGCAAAGTGTGTACCCGTAGCAAAAGCCAAGGCTATGTCTAGCGCTCAGAAAAAAAGTGCAGTTCAAAGAAAAAGAACATCTGGAACTCCAGAAAAAGGAATCAAGGGTCAAGCTCCTAAGAACGTTAGTACTTTTAAAAAGAAAAAGTAGCACCACAGTATGCTATAATTTATAGCATGACTGAAGAGCAAAGCTACAGCGGCTATATGCCAATGATAAAACAGATTAATGTTTCTCAAATTATGGAAATGATTAATACTGATGGCGAACTTATCCAGGCACATTCCTTTACTGTAAATACTAGAGAGAATAAAGATTTTGTTTTTAGTATTTCTCAAAAAGATTTAGTAAGACTTTACTTCCTTCTGCACAAGGTGCTGGGTAATGCTCAGGGATAAAGGAATATTTTTACATGGTGGTGTTGGAATTGGATCTGTTCCCAAGACCCCGGCTATTCCTTTTTCTTCTTCGATTAAGGAATATTCCTCAAAGGAATCTTCAAGAACTTTATTACACTACGCACATCAACTGGGCTACCCCATTGCTTATGCTCAAGAACAAAACGGGCAGCTCGTTCAAAATATCCTTCCTGTCCATAAAACAGAAGCACAGCAAATATCTACTTCTTCTAAAGTGGAATTAGCACTTCATACAGAGAGCGCTTTTCATCCCTATAAGCCAGATTATGTATTGCTCCTTTGCCTAAGGGGCGATGATAAAGCCGCAACTACTTACGCTAATGTTAATGAAATTATTGAATCACTTTCTAGCGAAGTTGTAAAATCATTAAAGCAACCTTGGTATAGAACTGCAGTTGATGATAGTTTTAGAACTAAAGGTGAGCCACAAAAAGAATTCATCATGCCGATCCTTTCTGAAGTCGACGACAAGATGACGATAACATATGATAACTTTTTCATGCGCGGGATAAATGAGTATGCTGTTCTGGCCTTGACTGAACTTAATTACGCTATTCAAAAATGTACTAGAGAAATTGTTTTAAGAACTGCAGATCTATTAGTCATAGACAACTCTACTGTTATCCACGGTCGTAAACCATTTCAGGCAAGATACGATGGTACCGACAGATGGGTGCAAAGAATGTTAGTCAGAAAACAAATGCCACCAGATAATCAAGTAGAAGGTAACGTAATCACTACTAAGTTTGGATGACGTATGCTATACTTTTTGAATGCAAATCAACACTAGGTGTCAGACATTAGAAAGAAAGTAAAAAAATGAAAAATAAAAGAATATTAATAACCGGTGGCACAGGTAGCTTGGGTCAAGCTTTAACCGAAAGGTTTATTAAAGCTGGCGCTTCTTTAACTATTTTTAGTCGTGACGAAAAAAAACAATATGATATGAAAAAAATATATCCGAATTGTAGATACATTGTTGGCGACATACGTGACTATCACTCTGTAAGAGACGCAGTTCGTGATATAGATATTGTTATTCACGGCGCATCTCTAAAGTATGTTAACATAGGCGAAATACAACCCGCGGAATATGTTACAACCAACGTTATCGGAACACTAAATGTAATCAATGCGGTTTTAGATGAAAAAACTGTTGAAAATTGTGTTGGTATTTCTAGCGATAAAGCCTGCATGCCGATCAATACATATGGCTTTACTAAAGCGATCCTAGAAAGAACTATACTTGAGGCCAATCAACGTCAAGGTAGCAAGGGTAATACTGTTTTTAATATTGCTAGATACGGTAATGTTATCGGCACTAGGGGGTCAGTAGTTCTTTTCTGGCAAGAAAGACGTGATGCTGGATTAACTATTCCAATTACAAACCCTGATATGACTAGATTCTTCTTCACAATTGAAGAAGCTGTAGATTTAATTGTATACTGTTTAAATTCAAAACCAGGTCTTGTTATCTCTAAGGCAATGCGCGGTGTAACGGTAGGTAAGTTAGCTGAAATCATGAAGGGGGAATGCAAAACTGAAATCATTGGCGAACGCCTTGGAGAGAAGCATGACGAAATGCTTATGACTTCCGAAGAGATGATGAAAACATACGAAGATTCAGGAATGTTTGTTTTTGATCCATTAACTTCACCAAAGCCAAATGAAAATTATCCTAACGGATATTCGTCCCAAGATGCTCCCGTAATAACAGAAGAGCAGCTGAAAATTATTTTGAAAGAATATTTATGATCGGTACTAGCATTTCTGTTCTGTCTATGAACAGGCCAGAAATTCTTCGTCAAACAATTGAGGCGATTAAGACCTATGCAGTGGAACCTTATGAAATAATTATAGTAGACAATGGATCCACTGACGCAGCTACTATAAGTTATCTTAATAGTATAGAATCATTTGCTAATATAATTAGAAACAAAAAGAATGCTGGATTATCTGTAGGAACTAACCAAGGTTTCGAAGCGAGTAACTACGATTGTCTTATCCATCTTGATGACGATTGTCTTATTACCGAGCTTGGTTGGAACCAAATTATTAGATCGTATTTTAACAAACCAAATGTAGGTATGGTTGTACCTGGTGTATATAACGAATCAATCCAGAATGATGGATACAGAGAATTAAAATGGGGCCTAGGCATGTGTTATGCTCTAAGAAGAGAACTCTATGACTCCATAGGTGGATACGATCCACAATTATATCATCAGAATGAATGCGACATGGGTCTTAGGGTAAGAATGGCCGGGTATCACGTTGCTGGTATTAGTAATTTTCATGCACATCATAATGACCCAGGTGGCTTAAGAAGTCCTATGTCTATTGGCAGAGAACGTATTGGCTGTGTTCAATTTAGAGATAAATGGACTTCTTATTTTAAAGGATTAAATTGGAATTATGGGACCGATCCAATCTATCTGATGCAACATTGGCCGCCAGATGAAGAGTTTATGCGTAGATGGGCACTGCAAAATGGTATCAATATTAATCCAGCACCGGAATTAATCGGTACAGAGGCTACCACATATTGGGATCAGTTAGATGCCTTTTCAGCAAGACAGATAATAGAAATATCTGGGGGAAGATACTTGATCCATAGAACTTTAAGAAATGACTATATGCATTGGGAGCATCAACATAATCCAGGTGCCTATGAAAGAGATAGAGAGTCTATAATAAAAGAATGGTTTGACTTAACTGGAGAAATGTATACTGGATATGTTTGGAAAAACAATCCCTTAAAGGTTTAATGTGTCAAAGTTTGTTATTACGATTCCAACCTATAATGCAGAAAAATATATTGAAAGATCTATTCTCTCTGCATTAAGTCAAAATCATGATAATTATCAAGTAATTATTATTGATGATTGTTCTGAGGATAATACTTGGAATATATTGTATGACACAATATATGATCATCCTAAAAAACATCTAGTTAGAGTGTGTAAAAAAAATAGAAATAGGATTGGTGTTTTAGCTAATCACTATCAAATGGCTTCATATTGTCAAGACGATGAAATTATTGTCAATTTAGACGGTGACGATCAACTCGCAAACTCAGATGTTCTTAACATTTTAACTAATGTTTATGACAGTGCGGATGTATGGATGACGTATGGGTCGTTCGCTTACGATCTAGAGTCAAGAAATCCAGATCCAAGCGCAGATCCACGCGGCATTTGTTCGCAAATGCCTTTTGACAGGCATGAGAGAACGTACTTTTTTCAATGCTCACACTTGAGAACATACAAAAAATGGTTATTTTCTAAAATAAGATTAGAAGATTTAAAACGTAATGGCGATTTCTATCAGCTAGCAATGGATCATGCCCTAATGTTTCCAATGATAGAAATGTCTGGCCCAGATCATGCAAAGTATATTCATGATATACTTTATTTTTACAACGCAGTGAACGTACTCAATGAGCACACTCTTGTTGGTAGAGAAACGGTTATAGAAGTTGCTAATCACATTAAGTCACAACAGGTATATAAAAGAATACAATCAGGAGCAGATAATCCATGGTAAAAAGTTGGAGTGAAGAAGATCATTTAAGACATTTCTTATATGAATCTGTTCATTCTACCTTGTCGGAATTGAAATGGCAAGACAGAATTTATGATGTATTAGACTTTGGGTCAATGTGGTTTGGTGATCCTGATGGTGGATGGCAAACGTACATGAGATGGATCTTAAAAGATATTCTTGGAAAGAATAATTTAAATCATATACTGGGAACATACCCAGAATATGACGCTGAAAATTTAAACCGCATACCAACTAACTCATTGGACATGATTGTTGCCGACCAAGTATTGGAACATGTACAACATCCATGGTACGCTGCTGAAGCATTCTATAGAGCTTTAAAACCAGGTGGACTAGCAGTAGTAGCTACCCCCGGTTTGTATCCAATTCACCCTAGCCCATTAGATTGCTGGAGAATTATGCCGGATGGCTATAAGGTTCTTTTCCCTAATGATAAATGGCAAACGTTATTATTCGACACATGGGGTAGTGCAGACAGAGTCGCCTATGAACTAACTAATAATAAAGAGATACTAAAAGGCGGAAGAACATATACCGTAACTGAAGCAATGCAACAACCGCACTATAAAGAGAATGACGGCCTATGCCCAATGCAGCTATGGTGGATAGGTCGTAAAATATAATGGAACAAGATTCATCTCAAAAATTAAACAACAATTTCATCTGTCATATAATTAGAGATGTCTTTCCTAAAAGGAAATTTACAATTCTCTATGATAGAACAAAATTTCTTTTTAACGAAATGCATACTCCATTACACGGTATAGGCGCATTCAGAATGCATTCTGAGCATTATTTAACAGAAGAGGAATACTATTGGGATTTCGGTAAAGCTGATACTTACTTTGGAGCAAGCGCAGATTTGTTTATATCAATTAATTATAATCCCATCTATGATAAGAATTTACTTGCACAAATAGCAGAGCAAATAAAGCGCGCAATGCTTCCTGGGGGTATTGTTTTTATAGTCAATCATGATGGTTGGGCGGAAAAATTATCTGATTTTCTTTTAGTGAGACCTGATTTAGAAAAAGAAGTAAAAAGATATTCCCTTTTCAAGGGGGAAGATGTTAGGGTATATGAAAATATTTGATTGCTTTACTTACTTTAATGAAGCTGATATTCTTCGCATAAGGCTAGAGGAACTTGGCGATCTAGTTGACTACTTTGTAATTGTAGAAGCATCAGAGACGTTTACAGGAAGTTCTAAACCATTTTACTTTGATGATATTCCAAGTTGGATAGACAAATGGAAAGAAAAAATTATTAGAGTTAGAATAGACTTTCCCAAAGATGCAAACACCAGTTGGCTAAAAGAATACTATCAGCGCAATGCAATAATCTCAGGACTTAGCTTAGCCGAACCGGAAGATATTATAATCATTTCTGACGCAGATGAAATAGTCAATTCAAATATAGTTAGCCAATTAAAGCTAGTCGAAAAGCCAGCTAGGTTAGATGTTAAGCAGTATTTTTGGAATTATAACTGGCAAGTCCCTCAGCATTGTAACCAAGGTGCTAGGCCAATTGTTGCAAGATTTAAAGATTTAGAGACTCACTCTTGTCAAGAGTTAAGAGCCGGAGACTGGCACACAATACCCGATGCTGGTTGGCACTTTTCCTTCTTTGGCGAAACAGAAAAGATTAAGAGCAAAATAGAATCATTTGCTCATACTGAATACAATATCACTGAATATAAAAATGATGAAGCTATTCTATATCGAATGAATAATGGGATAGATCCATTCGATAGGTTCCCATTAAAGTATTATGAAATAGATCAAACCTACCCAAAATTTGTTCAGAGTATGATATACTAGTATCACGAAGTCAGATGCTCTGATCCCCCAGCACAGCAATGTGTTGGGGGATTTTTGTTTATATAAACAAATTAAAGTATTTACTTATGGTAGACAAAGCAAGACCACATATACCTGTGTTTGTTTTTTACGTCTGTTACCAAATGTAATTCATTTGAATTAAAAACAATTGCGGATCCAGCCGGCGGTTTAATCGAAAGATCGTGTTCCGGAAATTCTATTAATCCACCCTCATGGTCGTCATTGAGGTAACCGCATAGAGTATATTCAACAGGCATTGTATTTCCCTTATCATCATAAGTGTAATCCCTATGAGCACTCATGCCGGCTATTGGAAAATCCCATTTTCTTATATATAGACCATGTTGGTCATGATAATATAGATTTTTATCTATACCCAACTCTAGCATATAATCATCTAGGCATTTTTGAGTGGCGCGTTTTATCTGAGTAGATAAATACTCGTTATTGTCTATTGTGCCTGTTTCACCAATTCTGTAGTTTGGATCATTGTTATTTCGACCCCACATTTTCCAGTCTAGTTCTGTTAAATTTAAAAATATTTTATCTAAATCTTCAAATAAATTTGTAAATAAAAAAATATCTTTAGTTAACTTAATCATTTATAGTTCTAATGCCTTTTTTATAAAAAGATCTAATATTTTTTTATTATATTCATCCTTGAGACCATCTACCGGATGTGGAGCTTTAGTGTGAGTCATGCTAGGAATTAACTCGGTTACCCCAAGGCATTCAAGTATTTCTGATTGAAAAATAAAATCAGTTATTCCTGCCTCACCTGCGTACATATGCAGGGACTCTAAAAAATCATTGTTTTGATACAATCTTTGTTCGTGTGTATAGTGAGGACTAATGCCTTCATACTTAAGTAACATCTCGGTGAACTGAGGAAGTGGTTCTACTATCACAATCTTAGAATTTTTAAATATGCTTGTGAGCTGTTTTATATACTCGCAAGCCAACACATCTGCATTACGATATCCCGATAAGAATGTTCTTATATCTACATATCCAAACCAAGAAAAAATTACACCATCATCTTTTATATCTGAAAAAGAAATCACGCCATCTTCAGGGAATATTTGCTCTTCTTTTCCTGAAGACAGTTCACCTTCTTGGTACATCGTTTTAAAATCTAAACCCCAAATTTTTTTAGCCGCTTTACCCCAGAAGACCATATCAATCTTATCGTTACTTTCATGATAGTGTTCAGAAACTCTAGATAAGTGACAATCTCCAATTAAATATATTTTTTTCATGTTATTAAATAACTCCATCTTTTTTTCTTACTAGATCATGTATTAGATTAATTTGGCTATCATTTCTATGAGTTCGTATCATTAGATCCGTTGCGCCGATACTTTCTAAATGTTTTATTTTTTCTATAACCTGTTGCTCTGTTCCAAAGATCGTCCATCTCTTTTGATGCTTGTGATCAATTTCATCTACAATACGTTCTGCTTCTTCGTAGGTATCTCTTATCACTATTGCAGCAGAAACTATTCTTTTTTTATTCCTTTTAAATATTTCTGGATTATCCAGATAAGTATCCACCATACAAAGATTATAGTCAGCAAACAATGCGGCTGAGTCAAGAGTTTTTTCTGATGTTCCAGACATTACAATTTCAGGAACATCTTCTTCATTAAGCATAGATAGGACCTTCTTGATCCACAGATGCGTGTAATCTACTCTTCTTTCAACAGTATTAAGATTTTCTTGACTCAAAAGAATATCATCTACTGATGATTCACAATCTTGGATATCCCCAGCCACTATGTTAAACATTATTCTATTTTTTTGTATTTCATTAAATGATTTATACATCATAACAAAATATTCTGGACTAATAGAATAGGTTCTCATTGCAATATGGTATTTAAATTTATGTTCTTTATTTATTATATTCGCACACCTTATCCAATTGTCATTATCCAAAGAATGGTAAACCAACAATATGGAATAATAGTTACAGGCATTTACTACTTCTGAAATACTTCTCAGGCCATCTAGATCAGACGGATCGTGAATATGCATCCAGTGTAAGTTCATTGACTTAAGCCTTTAATCTAAATCTCTATATCTTAGCCCAGTTATTCCATTTCTTTTATCTTCCAAGACCGCTTCTGGCTCTTGCCAAACAAACCCATTTACTCGATCAAACCAACTATCCCATCTTGTGCTTGGGTCTTCTTTTATATATTTTATTTGATTTTCATATTCTGGAGTTTTGTAGTTATAAAATGTACCAGGATTAACGTGTGAGGGTAATACAAAATTAGAAAATGCAAAGCGCATCCCACTTGTAATTTCTTTTGTCCCATGGCAGTAATCTCCATGTGAACCATGAATTATTAAGTCTCCATTATTTGGCTTGACGCACAGCTCTTCATTATTTTTAAATGGAGTAAAGTTTCCTATATATTCTGCGTTTTTATTAAGATTTGGATAAAAGACTTCTCCACCTTCAAAGTCACCAAAGTATACAATCAAACCATAATGGAGTCTACAGCATGTATTCCACATATCTCGAGATATCAAAGATTTTGAGGCTATTTCACAAGTTCCACAAATTGGTCCACAATCTTCATGCGGTTTACCGGGAGCATCTGCATGATGATACATTCCTGAATCACCAACTCTTGCTTTTATTAAAGAAAGTTGAGGGTGCATAGAAAGTTCTGGATAAATTAATTCACTAGCCTGTTCCCAGACCTCGTGCATTTCTGGAATTAATACTGTAATTCTATCATGATACCAATCAAGATTGTGTTCGACAACTGGATCATCTATATGCTTTTCTAAAATATTGTTTATCTTATTTAATAAATCACCTTTTATAAAATTTCTATAGATAAAAAGTTTTGGCGCCAGTTGTTCTATATTTGGATTTTTCCTAAACGACTCGTCATACATAGTGTTTTCCCTTTGCATTTTTATTGCTGGAGCAGTACACAATAGTAGCATAATTAAACATTCATGTAAAGTTATCCTAAGCTAATCCAGCTTTACTATTTATGATATCTAGCTGAAGGGGTAATCAGTTGAGTATTATTAACAAGCTTAGCTTTGCTTTGAAAAAAATTAAAAGTAGTGATCGTGGTAGTCGCATACGCTTTCGCAAAGGGGCTTGGATATTAGCTCCAGCTTTTTTAATATCAATGTTTGTGCCTATGGCTACCCCAGCCCAAGCATTGTCGCCTGTTTTTGAGTCAACTGCGGCAGCAAAGGTAACCCTAGGTTCATTGGCAAGTCGAACCCAATGTACGGCCCTAAGCAGGCAAGGGATTGGGCCATACACAATGACTGGCACCGATGCCACCTCTGGCAGTTCGTATTCTTATGTAACCGATAAGAACTACACGCAAACGGCGCAGTTATACGAAGGTCAAGAATCACCCAACCAGAGCCTGTCTTACACCACATCTACAGGACAAACATATTCTGGACGTAGTGGAGTAATTCGCCTATTCTCTTCGGGTCAGATTAATTACAACAATACCTGTAATAATCATTCAACATACGGTTCGGCGTTTGGACCAGAAATATGGACCGAGCCGTTTCCCGCAACAGCAAATCAATCAATTTCTTTTGACTGGGCTGCTGCTGGTGGCGGTGATGACTACGAATCATACGGATACTTGGTTAAGGTTTCGGCAAGTGGGAACACATACGACTATGGCTCTAGTGCTAATTCAACTTTGGTTGCATACGGACGTGGGCAAAACCAGGGCTGGGTTACGTCTACCGGAGTAGTTCCATCTAATGGTTATTACAGATTCAGGTTTGTGAATGGTTCCTATGATGCAACTGGCGGTCAAGTCCTTGGTGCGGCAATGTATATTGACTCAGCAATATCTGTAGCCGGTGCAAACACTATTACTTTTGCTCAGCCTGCTGACATAGTTACCTCTTCATCAAACCAGACATTTACTGTCTCGGCCACTGCTACTTCTGGGTTATCGGTTACGTTTACATCGATCACTACAGGCAAGTGCACCGTTGGTTCATCGACCGATAGCGGTGGAACTTCAACTGCGACAGTGACGGTGTTGGCTAGTCAAACAGGAACTTGCACCATCTCCACGAATAGTTCTGCCAATAACTCGTATGTAGCAGCAGCCACGGTGAGCCAGTCGTTCACTCTCGTTGCAGGGTCTACGGCTCCAACAACATCTGGTGGAACATCAATGTCCGGAACTGTTGCATCCGGAAATACTTTGACCGCAGTCGATGGAACTTGGGGTGACGGTGGCGCTGCTAT
>Ga0208966_1000022_pt1 | contig 51912 bp, 36 predicted proteins | sample GreLakmeHU45MSRF_FD_187701 | JGI IMG/M metagenome (GOLD analysis project Ga0208966, IMG submission 187701) | Freshwater lentic microbial communities from great Laurentian Lakes, MI, USA - Great Lakes metaG HU45MSRF (SPAdes) | ecosystem: Environmental > Aquatic > Freshwater > Lake | place: Great...
GATTTATCTAAAGCATAAATATTTCATTAAGGATATTATATGGCCGTATTCATTGGGTTCAGTACACAACATGTTGAAAATGTAAAAACTTTGGGTTATGCTCGTGGATCAAACGATACATCCAGCGCAGATTATGCTAAAAACCAACGTGTGGGGAAGAAATTTAGAACTACTGATGAAGAACTAGTTATAACTGATTTTATTAATGCATTAAATATTCCTCAAGGACAAAAACCCGGCCGCCCTGACTACGGCACTACATTATGGGCATTTGTATTCGAACCAAATACAAGTGATGTTAGAATTGAATTAGAAAAAGAGATAAAACGAATAGGAGCATTAGACCCTAGAGTTATTATTAATGATGTTGTAGTTACGCAAGTTGAAGGTGGCATATTACTTCAAATAGAAATGGCTGTAAGCCCATTTAATAACGCAACTGAATTAGCAGTACTGTTTGACCAGGCTAGCAATCGTGCCCAACAAGTCTAAAATCCATGTTTTTTTTAAGATAAATATATAAAAGAGAAAACATATGGCAACAAGTTCTAGACAAGCAAGCGTATTTGGTGTAAATGATTGGAAATCAATCTATAAAACCTATAGCCAAGCCGATTTTCAAAGCTATGATTATGAGTCCCTACGTAAGAATTTTGTAGATTACTTACGTGCATATTATCCTGAAACGTTTAATGACTATGTAGAGAGCAGTGAATATATTGCGTTGCTTGATATTATAGCATTTATGGGTCAAGGACTTGCTTTCCGTGGTGATTTGAATACCCGTGAAAATTTTATTGACACCGCAGAACGCAGAGATAGTGTCATCAAACTTGCCAACTTAGTTGGATATACTCCAAAAAGAAACAATGCAGGTCAAGGATTCTTAAAAATAGTGTCACTACAAACAACCGAATCATTACGTGATATTAACGGTGTAAGTTTAACTAACTTAAATGTACTATGGAATGACCCGGCAAACCCAAATTGGCAAGAACAATTTAATACAGTATTAAATGCTACCTTAATTGATGCTCAACGTATAGGTAGACCCGGTAATAGTCAAACATTATTAGATATAAAAACAGATGAATACAGTATAAGATTACCAGCTGGTGCAGTAGCTACAACGCCTTTTAGTGCAACGGTAGATGGCTCTAGTATGAATTTTGAATGTGTTAGTGTAACTAGTTTGAATAAAAATACACTTTACGAAAAAAGTCCTGCTCCGGATCGAACTTTTAATATTTTATATAGAAATGATAAATTAGGATTTGGTAGTCCTAGTACAGGGTTCTTTATGTATTTTAAACAAGGGACACTACAAACTTATAATTTTAACATAGCCGAGCAAATAAGCAACCAAGTAGTTGACTTAGATGTTTCCGGAGTCAATAACGATGATACCTGGTTGTATGCTGTAGACAGTATCACAGACGCATTAACTGAATGGTCAAAGGTAGACAGCGTTTTTGCTAATTTGGGTAGCACAGAAAACAACAACAAAAAGAAAATCTTTAGTGTAACCTCTAGATTTAGTGACCAAGTAAGCTATCATTTTGGTGATGGAGTCTTTAGTGAAATACCAATTGGTAATTTTAGTGCATACATTCGTACAAGCAATGGATTAACCTATACGATTGATCCTAGCGAATTCCAAGGTGTCAATATTACTTTACGTTATGTTAGCAGAACAGGTAGAACAGAAACATTATTAATGACATTAGAATTACCTTTACCGGTTACTAATGCACAAACACGTGAATCTGCTACTAATATTAAAACACGTGCACCTCAAAGATACTATAGTCAAAATCGTATGGTTAATGGTGAAGATTATAACAACTTCCCATTTACATTATACAGTTCTATTATTAAAAGTAAAGCATTGAATCGTACTAGCGTTGGTGTTAGTCGTAACTTTGATTTACTAGATCCTAGTGGAAAGTTCTCTAGTACAAATGACTTTGCTGATGACGGTGGTCTTTACCTAGATGAGTCAGAAGGTTATGTAAACTTCAATCCAAATACTACTAGTGAAATTATTAACTTCTTAACAGAAACACTAGCTAATATTCTAGGTGGTCATAGAGCATATCAATATTATATACAACGTTATCCGTGGGTAGATTTTCCACCAGTCAGTTATCAATATATATATTATTGGCAACAAACAACATATAATGCAACAGAGACCACAGGTTATTTATATAATTATGCAGGACCCGCACAGATAGGTACGTATGTATCAGGTAATGCACAATATATAACACCTGGAGCATTGTTGCGTTTTGTTCCACCAGAAGGTTATTACTTTGACCAATACTCAAATATGTTGATTGAAGGATTATCAGGTCCGCAAGACGTAAAACATATCTGGACAAGCGTGGTTAGTGTAACCGGTGACGGATCAAATAACGGAGAGGGAGTGTTGAGTAATGGATTAGGTCCGGTTATATTATCAAGCCCTATTCCAACAAAAGCAAGATTAACTACGGTAATACCTAGTTTTAGTAATTCAATTCCTACAACTGTAGTACAAGATTGTATCACTGAAATTAATTTAAATAAAAATTTTACCTTGCTATTCGATAACACACTACTTGCAAATCAGAATCGTTGGAGTATAGGTACATATGATGCTCCTAGACATTTTGTAAAGTTTCAAAGTTTGGGGTCTAACAACTACAGAGTAACTTATAAAAGTCTTTCTTATTATTTTGCTAGCGTATCTGATATTAGATTTAGTTTTGATAGATCCAAATTAATATACGATCCGTTGACTGGTAAGATAATGCAAGATTATATTAATATATTAAAATCTAATAGCCAGCCTACAAGTAATGCTCCGTTCCCCAGAGATTTAAAACTACGTGTAGTAGGACAACCAACAGAGAGTGATGGTTATGTAGATGACTATAGCGTAGAAGTTTCTAGCATTGATGCTAGCATGGGCAACGTTATTCAAGATCCAGATTTCTTTAGAGATGTAACTGGATATGTAACCGGATTTGATAATATATTCTATTATGTGTTCTTCCAACGCATTGTAGACACAAATATGTTAACTAGGTATGTTATGATAGATAGTACCTTGATACTAGCATCGTTCCCAACACTACAAGATATTAGTGCGGTTAAGTACGAATTTCCAGTTGGTAGTGTTTTCTTTGCATTATTTGAAAATAAATTCTACCAATCAGTTAACGATACTACTAGCGCCAATATATTTAATATTGTTCAATTGTCAGACTATGTTGCTAAAACTGGACGTCAAGGATTATATTTCCAATATCGTCACGTATCAGATAATACCACACGTATTAATCCAGGCACTACTAATATCATTGATTTGTATCTAGTAACACAGAGTTATTATACTCAATATCAAAATTGGATTAAAGATACTACCGGTGTAATACCAGAACCAACACCACCGACGATTAATGAATTGAACCAAGAATACAGTAATATTAATACTTATAAAATGTTAACCGATAGTGTAGTTCTTAATAGTGTTAGATTTAAACCATTGTTTGGTAATAAGGCTGCACCTAATTTACGTGCAACTATTAAGATTATTAAATCAGGAACAACTACTGCCAGCGATAGTGAAATAAGAACAACTGTGTTAGGTGAACTTAATAATTATTTTAGTATTGATAATTGGGACTTTGGTGATACATTTTATTTTAGTGAGTTAAGTGCCTACTTACATAGTAGAATAGGTGATTTGGTGAATTCGGTAGTGTTAGTCCCCAACGATCCAAATTTAAGTTTTGGCGAATTGTATGAGATACGCAGTGCCCCTTATGAAATATTTGTTAACTGCGCCCAAGCAACCGATATCACTGTTATTTCAGCATTGACACCGGCTGAACTACAAATTAAATAATGTATAGGCATATATAAATGGCAACAAGAATTAGAACAATTGAGTTTCTACCGGAAATTTTCAAAACAAAAACTAACGAACAGTTTTTGAATGCTACGCTTGATACGTTAGTTGAACCACCCAGCTTTAATAAAATACAGGGTTTTGTTGGTAGTAAATTTGGCTACGGGGTCGAAAGCAAGGATAAGTATCTAACAGAAATATCTACGATAAGAAGCAATTATCAATTAGAGCCGGCAGTTATATTTAAAAAGAAAGATACTTCAATAGCAAGTGACTTAATTACGTATCCCGGTATTATTGATGCATTGAGTTTAGAAAGTGGTGTTGCTCCTAACCACAACAAATTGTTTAATAATGAATTCTATTCATGGGATAGTTTTGCTGACTTAGATAAGTTAATTAACTTTGGACAATATTATTGGGTACCACAGGGTCCTGAACCTGTTGTTGTCACTACTGAAGATTTATTAGTTAAGGCTTCTTTTACTATAACATCCAATGCAAATAGTTACGATATAGCAATTAATGATGTCCCTTTAGAAATTAGTAATCCTACTATAACTTTAGTGCGTGGCGGTAGTTATGAATTTATAGTAGATAATACTGAAAAGTTTTACATACAAACTGTACCGGGTATGGGCGGAGTAAATGCTGCCAGTACTAATGTAAGCACACGTGAAATATTAGGCATACAATATAATCAAGCATCTGGTATAGCAAAACAAGTAATTCAATTTGATGTACCATTAGCAGATACGCAAGATGAATATAATTATCAAGAAAGTATTGATGTTGACTTAGTAACAACATTATCGTTTGCTGAATTGAATGGAATGCCATTAAGCAAAATCAAAGGAATTGATAACGTTACCGGTATCGATGGAAAAACTTTTATATTTTATGGTGCAAAGCCAACTGACGTTGGGTTCATAGGTGAATATTATGATGATGTAGACTTCAACGGTGATTTTGCTAATGGGTATTATTCTAATCTAAGTTCTAATATATACCAAATCAAACTAGTGGGTCCCGACTCTGTAATACGAATCATACAATTACATGCAATACCTGACAATTGTAGATTGGTTATTAAATCAGGTAAAGAATATATAACAAAAACATTTGTTAAAAATAGCTACGGTGAAATTATTCAATTGCCACAGTTGACATCAAGATTAGATACATTATTTTATCAAAGTGGCACGTCCAATGTTAAGTTTGGTAAAATTAAGATTATAGATAATCCAATAGATGTATTACTGAACGTACAGGATATACTAGGTAAAAAGACATACACCAGTCCAAACGGTATTAAATTCACAAATGGATTAAAAGTAAATTTTGCTGGAAACGTGTACCCAACTGAATACACAACTGACTTTTATTACGTAGAGGGTGTAGGATCAAGTATCTCATTAATTCCAGTTAGCGAAATGATTGTTCCTGAACCATTTAGTCAGGCGTTTAATACACCGTTTGATGGCACCTCGTTTGAAGAAGATGCATTTGGTGGCTCAAGTTTAGTACCATATGACCAAGACTACATTACAATAAATCGCAGTAGTATTGATAGAAATGCATGGAGTCGCAGTAATCGCTGGTTCCACGTTGATGTTTTAAAAACAGTAGTAGAGAATAACACAGTAAGCCCGATAGCTAGTACTGCATTATCTAGTTTAGATAGTAGAGCAAAGAGACCTATTATAGAATTTTATCCAAATTTAAAATTACTATACTCAGGTAATTTTGGTAAAGCTCCGGTTGATTTTTTAGACACAATAACTACAGATGCATTGTCAACTATTAACGGTGGTGTTACAGATTATCAACCTGATGGTACTGAAAGTGGATTGTTTGATGGTGCAAGAATTGTGTTTGCAAACGATACTAGTCTTGCTGTAAGGAATAAAATATATGTGGCTGCACTAGCTACTATTAACGGTCAACGGATTGTTACTCTAACTAAAGCAAGTGACGGTGATATTGAATATCTGGATCAGATATTAATAACTAGAGGTGACACACATGTTGGGCGTACATTATATTTTGATGGAGACCAGTGGATTTCCTCACAGTTCAAAGAAAGAGTTAATCAACCACCTTTATTCGACATATACGACAACAATGGTATAAGTTTTAGCGCATTTGAATATTATCCTGGAACCAATTTTACTGGATGTACGTTATTCCAGTATGCTGAAACAACCGGAGTAGATGACTCTGTATTAAGATTCCCTATTAAATATAGTGGAGTAGGTAACTTAAGCGACATAGTTTTTGATGTAACATTAAACAGTACCTTCTTCAATTATGTATCTAGTGGAGTATCTATCAACCAGGCTATTAATACTGGCTATGTACACTCATTCATTAATGATAACGAATATGTTCGTAAAATAGGCTGGGAACCAGCGATTGAAAGTAGTTTTCAATATCAGATATTTAATTTTGCATACAATGAAAACACAATAACTGACCAAACTTTTGTATGTGATATTGCAATGAAGGATGCAACCACAACAAACTGGCCAACAATTGTTGTATATGTTGATAATGATAGAATCGATTCTTCTGGTTATATAGTAACGGTGTCTGCAAATAGAACATCAATTAAAATATTAAGTACACTATCAAATAGTAATGCAATAGATATATTGTTATATAGTGACCAGATTAGTAAAACTGGATATTATCAAATTCCAAGTAACTTGGATCATAATCCGTTCAACGAACAAATTACAGTAATCAACTCAGGTGATATAAGAGGACATTTTAAGAGTATATGTAATAACATTCCTAACTTAGTTGGTATTGCTTTTGGGGCAAACAATTATAGAGACTTGGGTAATGTAGTTCCATATGGTATGCGAATCATTCAAAATAGTGCATCATTGGTTATACCTTCTACTATTATAAGAAAACAAAGTCATAATTTCTTTAGTAGTATTTCATATAATTCAAATGAGTATGTAAAGTTTAAAGCATTATTGGTATCTACAGTAAATAGTCAAAACTATACTCCTTATGATTCACCATTATCTATCCTAGATGATTCATTAGATATTATATCAAGTACTAAGAGCGATAGTAGTCCTTTCTTTTGGAGTGACATGTTACCTAGCAAAACTGCTTACGTAACTAATACATACAATTTTAAAGTAGGATTGGGTGATACGGTTTATCCACTAGTAAGAACATATGATTTTACTAATGCAAATTATTATAGTGTGTTGTTATATATAACTAGGTTTGTAGATGGTTTATCTAAGGACATTCAACTGATACGTAATGTTGATTATGTTGTATCGGATGTGGATCCTTATGTATTAATTATAACAACTCTACAAGCCGGCGACATAGTAACGGTCAAAGAATATAATCAAACATATGGTAGTTATGTTCCAAACACTCCTTCTAAATTAGGATTATATCCAGTATCTATACCTGATATCATTTTAGATGATACTTATTATAAACCTACATTCATGTTAAAAGGTCATGACGGTTCATTAACTAAGTTATACGGTGAGTATAACGATGGATTCTTGCAAGACTTCAGAGACAAAGCACTTTATGAATTTGAACTAAGAATATATAACAACATCAAAGTTAACGCAGAGATCCCGTTATTACTTGATGATATACTTCCTGGTGAGTTTAGAACCACAGAGTACTCATATGATGAGTTTATGAATCTATACACTACTACGTTTTTAAACTGGACTGGTTTAAATCGTATAGAATTTAATCAACAATATTATGATAGTACCGATGAGTATACATGGAATTATAAAAAAGCAACAAATAAACTAACTAACAAATCTTTTACCAAAGGTAGTTGGAGAGGTATATATTTATGGCTATACGATACAATATCACCTCATATTACACCTTGGGAAATGTTAGGTATAACTAACAAGCCAATATGGTGGGATGGATATTATGGTAGTTCTCCTTATACTAGCACCAATGACCTACTGTGGAAAGATATCAGTAATGGTTATGTATGGAATGACGGCTCACCATATATTAATAAAAAGAGAATTAGACCAGACTTACTAAAGATTTTACCAGTAAACAAAAACGGTAACCTAATAAGTCCGTTTGAATCATGTGTTGGAGCATATACACAGCGTACATTTAAAACTGACTGGGATGCGGGTGACGTTGGTCCCGCAGAATATGCTTATCTAACAAGTAGTGCTTGGCCTTTTGATTTGATGCGTATATTTGCATTAACAAAACCTGCTAATTTCCTTAGCTTAGGTGTAGACCTAGACAAATACAAATACAACGCTGAGTTTAAACAATACTTAGTTGATAACAGATTTAGGTCTTCACCTAGTGACATTACCATATATGGAAAAGATGCATCAACTGCATCTCATAGTTATTTAAATTGGATGGTTGACTACCTACAACAATATGGATTGCAAGGTAATGAAATATTAACAGAACTATTGAACAACCTAGATGTTAGACTAACTTACAAGTTATCAGGGTTTAGTGATAAAAATCAACTTAACTTTTATGTTGAAAAAGGTTCACCAAATAGTAAAAATAATAGTTTACTAATTCCTGACGATAGTTATAATATTTTATTTTATAGAAATGAACCTGAAAATACTATTGTATACAGTAGCGTAATTGTTCAAAAAACAGCTAATGGATTTAAGGTGTATGGCAATAGCCAAAATAAAGCATACTTCAAATACATGGAACCTATAACCAATGGTAATTATACTGAGATTGGGTATGGCGCAATTAATATTAAATTAGCACAAAACTTCACAGAAAATATTAGTGTCATTCAATATGGACATGAATTTACTAGTGCGGTAAAGTTGACTGAATTTTTAAACGGTTATGGAAAATATTTAGAATCGTTAGGTTTGAAGTTTAACACTGTAGAAAACGGTACTGAAGTAACATGGGCCCAAATGATTATTGAAGTCTTGTATTGGTATCAGTCTGGATGGGAAGATGGTAGTAGTATAAACCTTAATCCATGCGCCAATGGCTTTTTAATCAACAAAGAATTTAACACAGTACAATCTTTATCATTAGTACATGATAATTATATGCTAAGTCAAAATTTACTACCTATTCAAATAAAAGATTTGTCTATATATAGAAATGGTAACGAGTTCTCAGCTAAACCTTTAATTGAGGGGGATAGTATCAGCTATGCACAATTAGATTTGAGCAACGTTGAACATGTGGTGGTATTTGATAATGACACAGTATTCAACGATGTTATATTCAATTTGACTACTGGATTGCGCCAACAAAGATTATATGTAAGAGGAACCAAATCAAGTGATTGGGACGGAACATTAACTGCTCCTGGGTTTATATTAAATGAAAACAATGTTGAAGAATGGACATCAAATAAAAAGTATACCAAAGGAACAATCGTAAAATTCAAACGTGAATATTGGATGGCTAATATTCAAACTATTGTACCTAGCACTACTTTCAATTATAACAATTGGTTAAAAACTAATTATCAAAATATACATGAGGGGTTATTACCTAACCCTAGTACAAGGTCGAATGAATCATTATTATATTATGACGAGTTCCGTGGTAACTTAGAAAGTGATGGAGATTTATTAGGATTCTCCTTAATTGGATATAGACCACGCACGTATCTTGCTGATGCTAACTTAAATGATGGTTCTCAAATCGGTGTTTACAAGAACATGATTGGTAGTAAGGGTTCCAGAGACGGACTTGACATATTGCAAGGTATTGAACTACAGAACCATACATTAGAATACGATATATATGAAAATTGGGCGATCAAGTCAGCAGAATATGGCGGAATATTAAATCATAATTTTGTAGAGTTTACATTAAATGAAAACTTATTAACCGGTAACCCGGCTATCGTTAGTTTAACTAATGGGTTCCCTGTTACAGGGGCACATCAACAAGTTCCTTTATACGATTTGGTTAACTATGAAAGAGTTATAAAAAGTCCAAATGTCCTACCAATTGTTACTAATGGATCATTAGTTAATATGCCAGACTCTGGATATGTAAATTTAGACGATACATATTTAACTGGTTATACTATTGAAAGATTAGATAAAACTACAGTAGGGTATGTATATGCTAATGATTATATATGGATTGCAGATAATAGAGGTAACTGGAATATATATACTCCGATACCATTGGGAAGAAGATTAACTTCGGTACTTAATAATTTAGATGGTACTGTAACTTTCACATTTGATATTCCGCATTCACTATCAAAATATGACGGTATAGGTATTGTAAACTATGACTATAGAGTAGATGGGTATTATGTGATTGTTTCTATTAGTACAAACAAAACAGTAGTAGTAAATTTATCATTACCTAATAGTTTAAATGTTATCACCCCTAACGGTCTAGGATTAGTGTTTAACTTACAAAGCCAAAGATTAAGTAGTCCTGTAGGTTTGTTAAACTTACCATTAATGAATAGTGAATATACTAAAAACACTGTTTGGATTGACAAAGACGTAAATAATGATTGGGCTGTGTATCGTAAGTCATTAAATTATAAACTAACAAAATTTAATAATGCAAATATTAGAAGTTTAAACAACACAACCTTTGGTACCGCAATTGCATATTTACCTAAGTTAGGATATTATGTAAGTGACCCCGGTGCTGGTAAGTTATATAGATATATTCAAGCATCCAACGGTGGATTCTTACTGAGAGATACTATTACAAAAACTGCACCATATGGTAAGAGTATTGCACGTAATGAAGAATTTATGGTAGTGTCAAAACCAGATAACGTGACAAGCCAAGTATATGTATATAGAATTGTACAACTTCCAGAAGTGGAAGCATTAGTTGAAGAACAAATTATTACTGTTGCCGGTGCTTATGTTGGTACAAGTATGACCTTCAGCGGTGATGGTAATTTCTTATACTTAAGTGCAGTAGATTATAATAGTATTATTGCATTCCAACGTGATGTTGACCCTACTTATCTATTCACTGGAATTGCACTTGCGGTAACTACTGAACCACTAAAGAAAGAATTTATTGTTACAGGTGACAAAGTTTCTGTTATTCCTCCTGGCAAACGTGTCACATTTTGGCAATATAATCAATATAATACAGCTACTATATTCAATTTAGGATATGATGCAAAGTCCGGATATACGTTATTACAAGCAACAAATGATTATGAAGTATCTGGATCTACTACAACAGGTATCAATTCAACAAAAAGACGTTACTATATACAGATTAAAGGTATAGTTCCAACTGGTACAAAAGTATCATTTGATCCAGAAAGTGATCCAGTAGATTATACGGTTATTTTAAGTAATACTGAATATGATTATGTTACCGGAATGACTAAGTTATACATTGATAACATGCAAAGCGTGTTATATACTCAATTGTTTAGTTACTTGGATAATGCTACTCAGCATTTCAATACCTTTGATGAATTTTTACGAGTAGCAATTTATCAAAATCCTGCATACGTACATCTTGGAACTGTACTTAAGGTATATTCAGTAACACAAGCACTGGATTATGTAACAATAATTACCGGTGAGTATATTAATACAGTGGTTGACACTTTTACTGGTAATGGAACAAAAGTTACATACGACTTACAACCAACCTTATCAACTGGATTTGTTCGCACTATTAATAATATTGCAGTAACGGTTGGTGGTTCAACTGTGTTGCCGGCATTTTACACATTAACACAAGAAACAATTACATTTACTAATATACCAGCTAACAGTGCGGCAATAGTAATAACAACTACAGTAAACAGAACAACATTCCATACAGTAGAACGTATAGGATATAGTATTACGCCTACAAATATTGATGGTGATAATGCATTCTTAAGAACAGTAAACAACAATTACTCATTGCTGAATTTAATAAATGCAGGAACATTTAGCCAAGCTGGCGACAACTATGGATATAGCATTGCAACAAATTATGATGGTTCAAAACTATTTGTTGGTGCTCCTAAAGCCAACTTTAGATATAGCCCGGATCCTTTATTACCGGTAATAGCTGATGTTGGTTATGTATATGTACATTCAAGATTAGTTGAATCATGGACTGTACAATATGATAGTCCTCCGTTCTCATTCTATGCATTATATTTGCCATTCAGTCCTGGTCGTGGAAGTCAAATTTTCATTAATGGCATTAGATTATCTACTAGCAAATATGTAGTAATATTAAACTTAGTATTGATTGGCCCGCGTGTTTTTGCAGGAGACATTGTTACATTAAGTAGCGTAAACTTTGTATTAGAACAACAATTAGCAAGTTACGAGGGCTATAATGGCGTAATTGCAGGACAACAATTTGGTACAAGTGTGTCATGTAATAGTACAGGAAGTGAATTACTTGTTGGTGCACCATATGACCGTAGTGGTATAACAACAGCTACACAAGCAGATGATGCAATACCAACTGCACCAGCTGGGCAAGAAGGTGCAGTTTATCGTTATACTAATGAAGGTAAACGTTTTGGTAGAGTTACTGCATTTATTGTTGCCAACAATGTATTAGGCGCAAGTTATCTATTAGTTAATGGTCAAAGCGTACCGTTTCCAAATGGTGATGCATATGATATAGCAGACGCTATTAACGTAGCTAATGTAACAAACGTATTTGCATATGTTACTGAAGATGATAGATTGGTTATTAGATTACGTGATATGAACTTATCTCAGGATAATAACAAATTAACATTGCAAGTGTTCAACGGAAATTATTATTATGAATTAGGAATAGCCCCGTATACTAAAACACAAGTGATTAGAAATCCTCACCCAGAGAATAGTACAGCATTTGGACATAATGTTCAATTTAATGAATTTAATAGCTTTGTGGTATCAGCCCCAACAGGATCAAGATTTGTAAGCACTAAATTTGATTTTAGTGATGATGATTACGCACACAATGATACTGTATTTGATAGTAATTTGACAACATTCCAAGATGAGGCAACTGAGGCTGGCGCTGTTTACATGTACGATTATGTTAAACCATATGCTGAAAGTTTATTAAACACTGGACAATATATCTATTCACAACCATTAAATGATTTAGAACCTATTTACGGTAAAAAGCCAATGTATGGGTCTACTGTTACATTTAATGATTATGTTGTTATGGTAGGTAGCCCTAACTTCAAATCTGATAACGTGGGCGGTAGAGCAGTAATATATCAAAATACTGAAAGAAAACCAAACTGGTCTGTGCATAGAAAATCTAGCCCGGTGGTAGATGTATCTAAAATTAAAAAGATACAATTATATAATAACTTAGATGATAGTAATCTAAATTCATTAGACTATTTTGATCCGTTGAGTGGAAAATTATTAGGTGCAATCGCAGAAAATTTAGATTTTATCTCTATGACTGATCCTGCAGGATATAATAGTATTAATGTTGATACCGGCACTATAGTATGGGGCAAAGCACATATTGGTAAATTGTGGTTTAATACAAGTGACGTTAAATTTATGAACTATCACCAAGATGATTTAGTTTATAACGCAAAGTATTGGGGTAGTGTATTCCCTGGAAGTACTGTTGCAGTTTATTCTTGGATAGAAAGTGATGTAACACCTGCATTCTACGTTGGTGTTGGTACTACCTATGATTTAGAACGTTATACAACTTCATTCGCAGTTAATTCAAATCACAATTTGGTTACAAAATATTATTTCTGGGTTAGACAAACTAATAAACTATACGGTGGTAAAACATTAACTGATAGTGTTATAGAACAATATATTACTAATCCACAGAGTTCAGGTATAAGTTATCTTGCACCATTAAGACCAGACACATTTGCAATATACAATAGTAGAGAATATATCAACGGTTTGCAAACTAATATGCATATTGGTTTTAGTACTGGATCCGGAGAAACACCCACACATAATGAATTCAAATTAATAAGAAGCAATTTCCCAGAAGATTTCTTACCGGGCTTTGTTAATAAACTGCGTGGATATACATATCCTGAAAGTTTATATGATAGATTACTAGATAGTTTTGCCGGTGTAGATGAATCCGGTGCTACTGTACCTAATATTAACTTACCTAGCTATTTACAAATTGGTGTTAATGTAAGACCAAGACAAGGGTTCTTTATTAATAGATTCAAAGCATTAGAAAATTACTTAGAATATGCTAATAGTATTTTAGCAAAATATACAGTAAGTGAATTTGGTAATCTAACATTCTTAACTGACCACGGCGATTATCATAATACTAGAAATTATTGGACTCATACTTATTGGTGGCAAGATGGATACAGTGATAAAACAAAGGCTGCAATTGAAGTAGCATCTTATCCAGACTTACTAAGATTAACACCTAAAGAAGGATTGATAGTAGGTATTGCACAAAATAGTCAAGGTAATCGTGAAGTACATGTTTATACTTCTGGTTCTTGGGTACGTATTGGTTTGCAAAACGGTACTATAAAATTCTTAGATACTCTATGGGATTACCAAACTAATAAGATTGGATTTGGTGATAATTTCTATGATACTGTTGTGTATGATGGATACCCGTCAACTGAAACTAGAAATATTATTAGAGCATTGAATGAGCAAATCTATACTGGTCCTTTATTAGCGTATAGAAACAAGAGTTTGATATTGATGTTTGAGTATATTCAGAGTGAGAATACTGATGCTCATAATTACTTGCCATGGTTAAATAAAACTAGTTTTGCAGATGTAGTATATACAGTGCGTAATTTAGAGCAAGAAAAGAAATATCAACGTGATAACGAGAATTTAATTAGTGGATTTATTAATGAAACTAAACCATATCACACTGTAATAAAAGAGTTAGGGTTCAAGTATAATGCATTGGATACATATACCGGTGACATTACTGATTTTGATTTGCCACCAAAGTACAATGCAAGCATTGATAAATTCGAAACTCCAAAATTAGTATTTGAATCTCCGAATTATGGAGATAATGAATTTTCAATTACAGATGATGTATGGCAAAACTCTGCCTATTCAAATTGGTATAGTGGTTACGGATTAAGTTTAGATACTGTTTCAGATTCAATAGTAGCAGTAATTGTAAAGTACATGACAACTACAAGTAATGTGTTGTTTGTAGACAATGGTAGAGGTATACCTATAGTAGGCACAATGAAAATTGATGATGAACTTATTGGGTATTCAACTGTTGATAGAGAAACTGGCCGTGTTTCAGGATTAACAAGAGGTTTAAACAATTCTCTAGTAACTGTTCATTATCCAGGTACTACTGTTTATATGGATTTACCTGGAGTTATCGTATTAGACACAGGTCGTAACTATGTCGATCCTCCCACAGTCACCGCTTATATTGATACGGAAATTTATCCTATCCCTACCCGTGAAGCTAGTTTATTACCTATAATGAGTGGTGATAAAGTTATAGGTATAAAGGTAGTAGACCCAGGCGAAAATTATGCAGTGACTCCGGAAATAATAGTAACTAATAGTTTTGAAATAACATTTGAAGATACGCAAATTAACTATATTAATCATACGGTATTAGTACCTACTACATTCTTACAAACAGGAGATATGATTAAGTCAACTGTGATAGATGGCACCGGTGGCTCTATTAAGAATGGTTACTATTATGTATATGTGGTAGCGACTGTGGATCAATCAGAAATTATCTCAATTACGTTGCACAAGACTCTTGCAAATAGTCTAAAAGGCGCTGATAAATTCATATTCAAACCAACCTTTCAAGCTATTACTACTACATATAAATTTGAATTAACAGTACGTGCTATTCCTATAACAAGTAACAATTTGATTAGAGGTGTGCAAAACACGTTGCGATTTGATAGAACTAGTTATGTACCTAAGGTAGAAGTCTGGCGTCCAGATGAATTTTGGTCAAGTCCTTTTAGTAGAACAATTAATGATAAGAGTTCTAGTAATATGACATTGTTATATTATAGTAGATCCTATACTAACATGACAGCTACTGCAAGTATAAGTGGCTCGACTGATGCTAAATTTACAATCAATAATGTTCTCTTGGGTGGAAATTATTCAGTGACAATGACAACCGTTGGCGCGGCATATAGACAGAATGATGTTATTAGAATATTGGGTTCTAGATTGGCCGGGGCTAATACTACAAATGATTGCGTAATTACAGTAACAGCAGTTGAAAGAGTATACGCAGATCCTCAATTGGGTGATACTACTAATGGTACTGGCACTAATGCAAGATTCAATATAACATCAAATGGCAGTTCTTACACCGCAACCGTTAGTCCTTTCTATTACGGTAGTGGATACCAAGTAAACGACTTAGTGTATATGGATGGAAGTAGATTTAACGGTACTACTCCTGCAAACAATTTAGTAATTCGCATCACTGGGATTTCTGGTTCTAATGGAAGAGTAGATACATGTACAGTAACAGGTACGCCAATTAATAACGGGCCAATAAAAACTTTTACTGCAACCGGTATTGCAATAGATGCAAACTTAGCTAGTTTCCAGGGTGCTGTATTACCAATTACGCAAGTAGTTAATGTTGATAACAATGCGGTTGTTGGGTTAAACTACGAACCAACTACATTAAAGCCTGGTCAAATACAAGGTACTCGTATATATTTTTATACTGTAGTAGCACCATTCACATATGATGACACTAGTTCTAATGGAGCTAAGATTGAAATATATAGACCAAAATTTGATCCAAATATTCCGACAAATCAATATACTATTAAGATATTAAACCCTGGCAGTAAGTATATTAGCGGGGATATAATTGTGATTCCGGGTTCTAGTTTGGGTGGTGTCACCGGTCGTAATGATGCAATCATAACAATCGAATATAGTACTGACAACAACGGAGGAGGAATATTATATTCTAACGTTACTGGTACTGCTGTTGGTTTATACAGTTTATATTATTTAAAACCAATCAATGATACTCAAGTTGAAGTATACAAAGATATCAGCATGAGACTCCCGGTAAGATACAACGAATTCACGTATTTGGCAAATACTAATAGTTTTGCATATGCGCCTGAGCCTATCTACTACGGAATGAATTACAAATATGATAGTACTTCAATTGTAACATATGATAATAAAGTTTGGCGTTGTGTAGAAAGTAATAACGACAGAACGTTTGATAAGACTAAGTGGGCTACAATTGAAAGTAGTGATAGAATGCTAAATGCATTAGACAGAATTGTGGCATACTATGAGCCGGCAATTAATATGCCTCCTAAGGATTTGCAACAACTAGTTAAAGGTATTACTTATCCAAACAATACATATTATGGTAATAGTTTTAGTCCGGATGATGAATTATCCTTAGATTTTGAACTACAGGATCAACCGTTTTACCCACGCAATGCTAATATTAAAGCAATAGTGAATGATGGTACTCGTTATGTAGCAGTAGGAGATTCAAATAACACTTCATTTGTTTTGATTAGTGAAGATGGAATAACGTGGGATAATTTTAATATTGCTGACATGGTTTTAGATATTACGGGAATATCATACTTTGATGACCAATATGTTGTTACTACTAGAACGTTGCTTAATCCAATGTTAGTTAGCTTTGATGCTAAGAATTGGGTAACAACTGGTAATCCTATATTATTTGATAAAGCTCCATATGGAAATGATAATTTTGATAGTAGTCCTATCAGTATTCCTCCTGACAGGTTGAACGATGTTATTTTTGCAGACGGTTTCTATTATGCAGTTGGAGAAAGAATATACCGAAGCCAAGATGGTATTGTATGGGTACCTATATATACATTTGGTGGAAGATTATCGTATGATATCAAAGATATTACATATGTAGACTCAGAAAACTACCAAGGGTTTGTTGCAGTAGGCGGTGGCAATCAAATACTATCCGGAGCAGAGACATCAGCACCAACTACAATAACCGTATCTGTTATTTTAAATAGCTTAGACGGAAGCAACTGGGAATTATCAACACCTAATATTTCTAGGTCGTCATTCAATACTATTATTAATTCCGGTGATCTACTAGTAGTTGCCGGAGAAAATAGTGAAATATATTATGGTATAAACGGGTCAAACTGGACACCTGCAGTAATTTCCGGATCTGCAATAACAGACACACTTAACAACGGTGTGTATGCTAACGGTAGATTTGTAATTGTAGGTAATAATGGTACATTACTATCATCAACAGATGGTATAACGTGGATTCAACTAACCAACAGTGATATCACTGAAGTAAATTTAAATAATGTGTCATATGATGGTACTTATTTCTATGCTGTAGGAGAAAAAGCCACTATACTTAGAAGTATGGATGGAGTAACATGGAGTGATGTTTCATATATTACAACTAAGGAACCGTTCAGTGTAGTTAAGGGAAGTGATTTCTTATACGGTTATGGACCAGAAGAATTAGTAGCCGGTGTTATGAGTGACACACTATTGATGCGTGTTACTACTGCACCGGGTTCATATTGGGATAATTCAAGTTTGCTAGCTACTAAAAAATTCTATGAACATACCGGATTCAACATGGTTTCCAAGACTGTAAAATTACCATTATCATTGACTATCGATTTTGATAAGATGGTAAAGAATCCAATACACCTAAGCGTTTTCTTAATGAATGATGTACAAAAAACTGGTAGAAGAATTTATGAAGATTTAACAACATTATCTAATCCTATAAGTTATTCTGTTAATTGGATTACTAAAACTATTACACTAAGCAATGCAATAAGTTCTACGGAATCTATACTGGTAGAAATATATGAAGCAGGTAACGGTAAACAAATATTACGCAGTAATAGTCAATTAATACCATTGCGTGTGAATGAAGAAACAGGGTTTAGTGAAATTCATTTAGGTATTGAATTCAAGCCATTAATTACTAAGCCGGTGGTATATTATAATGGTAGAGAATTAGATTATTTAATTGATTATCTTGTAACCTTTGTTTATGGGTCTTATAACTTTGCTAGAATTGTATTCAACCAACTGTATGACCAAGAAACTGATTATATTTCATTTGCATTACTAGATACTAGTGTTAACGATTTGAATCCGAGCGAATATATGTATAGCCTTCCAACTACACAGCTATTTACCGGTGATGATACTAACGGACAAGATACCTTTACAGTTAAAGGTTTTGTAGGCGGTAATAATAATGTAAATTCAATAGTAGAATTGAATGGTTTAAGATTAGCACCAATAACCGAATATAGTATTAACTCAGCAACAAACGAGTTAACAATTACATTAATTTCTGCTGGATCATTGGTATCTACTGATATTTTATCTATTACTACATACAACGAAACTCAGAGATTATACTTGCAAACCAAAGAGAGAACTGGTATTAATGTAGCGCCAGTTTATACTTTAACTAATAAAGATTATATCATTGTAGTAACAGCAATTGATCCTGATTTTGATAGCGGAGATTTAGTTAGAATAGACGGCTTAGTTGGGTCTGACAATCTTAATAACAACGCATATTATATAAAAGCTGAAAGTACATATGTTTTTGGTGGTGTAACATATTATCCATACACATTATATACTAATTCAACACTAACAACTCCTGTACTTCCTGAACTAGCAGAAAATCATATAGGTGGTGGTTATGTATGGAAAGACGAATTGACTTTTAAAATTGAACAACCAATTAACCCTACTACTGACCCTAATGCTGAGTTTCTTCAGTACAACGATAGTCGTAGAGCATGGGTTACAATTAATGGAAAAAGAGTTGACCCGTCTAATTTAAGATATAGTCCTACGTTATATACATTGACTGGTACTATAACAATAACCGCAGACACTGACACTGTAATAGGATCCGGAACATTATTTACTTCTGAATTACTAGTAGGAGATTCAGTTATAATTAACGGTAAGGGTTATACAGTAGATACTATAACTAATAACACTAATTTAAAATTAGTACAACGAATTAATACCGGTAGCGCATCTGCTATTTTATTGAAAAAGTTACAAAATAAGATTAATATTTTAGCTAGTGTTGAATATGACGATATAGTAGTGGTAACAAGTACGGTAGATGGTCCTACTCCAAATTCATTGAGTTTTGACATCATTATAGACAATAAAGGAAATACTGATATTTACCGCGCAAATGACGATGACGGTACCTGGCTAGTCAATAACTTAAGACAAGGTGATAATACTATATACCTATACAATGTAAATAATGTAGTAGATGTTATGGATGAAACAACAACTGTTAGTTTAGTGGGGAATACTAAGTTCATATACGTTCAGTTCGAAACAACAAAAGTAAAAGACATTATTATAAAAACAGACACTATGACATTACCTAGTTCTTATTATAAACTAACCACTTTTAATAATAGAAATGCAATTATTTTCTATAATGGTGTAGAAGTAAATGATGTACTAACTGTCTCTATAAGACTGGGTGATATTATCGTCATTAACGGGGAAAAGATACGATTTAGTAGAGTAGATATACTGAATAATACTTTATCAGGATTAACCCGCGGCGTTTTGGGTACAAGCCCGGCAGATGTACATGTAACATATGATACTGTGTATGGATTGACACCGAAAAGAAGACTGGATGACAAGTATTACAATGTCACTTGGAATACTAGTGTTTATAACACTGCCGGAGACCCGTTACAGATTAGTGATACTGAAGTTGTCAGATTCTTAAAGAACGGATATTATTAAAAGATAAATAAATTATGAATGAAAATACTGAAAAATCAGAAAAACCTGACGTAAAACCCGAATCTAAGCCAAATGAACAGAGTGGGTTTTTATTCAGTTCTGCTATTAAAATTTACGATCCGAATAGCAAAGAAGTTCTGGTACAAATGCGGGGCGATAATTAATGTCAAAAGTCAATATTCCACTAACAATTGAGGGCTTTTTAAAAGTCTACGATCCTAACGACGGGGAAGTCTTTTATGACGGCCACAATGCCATTCACTATGAAAACATCAGCGTGGCTATCGCAGATTCATTAAGTAGTAGAGGCCAGGGTGCTATCTTTAAGATTGCATTTGGTAATGGGGGCAGTAGCGTTGACCAAACAGGTATTATCACTTATCTCCCTACAAATACATTAGGTCAGAATGCTAGCTTATATAATCAAACATACACTAAGATTATTGATGATACTAGCATTCTGAATGATAATCCAATTAGAAATAAAATGAGCGTAAATCATACTACAGGTAAGGTTTATACTGATATTATTGTCCAGTGTTTACTAGATTACGGTGAGCCTTCTGGACAATTAGCGTTTGATAACGGAACACAAATGGAGTCAAACTATGTGTTTGATGAGTTGGGATTATTAGGGAATTACGGGACAGATGATGCGGGTAATGAATTAACTAAGTTATTGACCCATGTTATATTTCACCCGGTTCAAAAGAGTTTGAATAGACAAATTCAGATAGATTATACGGTTCGAATACAGAGTCTAACTAATCTAGTGACAATTTAAGATAAATAATTACAAAGCGGAGTAATATAGAAATGGCTTATACAATAATTAGAAGTAACGGTACAACACTGACTACAATTCAGGATGGTACTATTAACACGGTTAGTACCTCACTAAGTTTACCGGGACGAAACTATGCGGGGTATGGACAAGCCCTAAATACTAACTTTGTCAGGGTAATAGAGAACTTTGCAAGTGATACACCCCCTGCAAACCCACTAAAGGGGCAGTTATGGTTTAATACTACACTGAACACATTAAATGTGTGCCCGGCTGACGGAACTACTAGTTCAATCGCTTGGCTTACATTAACATCAACGAATTCAGGTGGTAGTGCAACATTGGGCAATTTAACAGTTACCGGTAATATAGCAACAAATAATCTATCAGTAACGAATTCTTTGGCATCAGATACATTGAGTGTTCGTTCAGCTACAGTATCTGCGGATTTAACAGTAGGTCAAGCAACAATTACTTCAGCAGTCGCCGGAGCAATAACAACACAAACAATTAGTACAGGTGCACCTACTACAACAGGTACTATTACAGGTACTTGGACATTAGTCGGTAATGCAGCCTCAGGTGGTAACGGATTAGTAGTAAGTTCAGGTAATATTGCATTTGGTATAAACAGTTTGAACGGTATCAAGTGCGACAAGTATATGTATGCAAATGGAGTGATGTTTAATCCTAGCGGAACATACACAAATGGTAATGTTTCTGATTATCTGACAGGTGGTAATGGTATTAATGCGTTTACAGGAAACATTACACCTACTAAGATTACTACAGCAACAATCGCAGGTGGTGGCGTAATTTCAGGTATCTGGACATTAGCAGCCGGCGCAAGAATTCAAGCAACATACGCTGACTTAGCAGAACGCTTTGCAGCCGACGCAGTTTATGAAGTAGGCACTGTTGTTGAATTAGGTGGTGCTGAAGAAGTTACTGCCGTAGTTGATGACTTAAGCGAAACAGTTTTTGGAGTTGTCAGTAACACAGCGGCATACTTAATGAATAGTATGGCAGGAGAAAATGACACTCACCCTCCAATCGCACTTAGCGGAAGAGTACAAGTTAAAGTTATAGGTGAAGTCAAAAAAGGCGACAGACTAGTAAGTGCTGGCAAAGGTTTTGCCCGTGCTGCCAAAGAAGGTGAAGTAACCGCATTTAATAGTATTGGTCGTGCATTAGTAGACAAAACTACATCAGGCGAAGGCACCGTCAAAGCAATTGTAATGGTGAAATAAGGAACCACTATGACCTACAGTAGAGGTTCAACGGTAGCGGCTCTTGATTTCAACTCATTAGTAGGAACAGACCCGACTACAACTCAAAATACATTAAACGCTATCTGGGGTACAGGTAGTGGAGAGTTTGGGTACGGTCAAACACCTGTTTCTACTGTAGCTACTGGCGGCTCTATTACAGCAAATAATTGGTTTGATTTAATGTCTCGGATAATGACTATTGGAGCACACCAAGGTACAAATTTAACTGGTATGATAGCCCCTGCGATTGGTCAGGTTGTTACAGAAGATCCTGCATTACCTTCTAATTTAGAAAAAATTTACGTTAGAAGATTTAATGCCGCATTGCAAGGTAGTACTTCATTTACTACTACTGAAAACGTAGGTATATGGCGCAATTCTTTAGAATTTCATCACGTTGTTACTTTTAGTTCAGGTAATGCCGCACGATATTTTTTCAATATGGGCGGACAACTTGCATTAACTTTCAATAGTCCAAATGGATTTGGTATTAATCAATTGCTCAATAAACTGTCTATGGATTGTGGTACAGTATTATTAAGTGCACCTAGTATTGGTACAGCACAAATTGCCGGTATAGTTTACGACGGAGTAACTAAAATAGGTGGTACTGCATCAGCTGGCTTCAGTGGTAGATATGCACAAGGTAAATATGCATTACAAAACACAAATAAAATAGTACCTACGTTAGGGTATTACGGGTTGAATACATCCTATCAAGAAATATTTAAACAGACAGTTGGTGGCTTCCCTAGTAGGTATGCATACTATCAAGGTTCGTATATTTCTATATTAGCAAAAACTAACGGTGCACAAGGCTTATACGGAGACAACGGAAGTATAATAGAGTTTAAAACTGTTTGGAATCAAGTTCCAAATGGATTGCAAGTAAGTACTGGTACCACTACTACATTGACAGTGAAACCACCACACTTACGTAGTAACCTAGTTAAATCATGGGGCACACCTGTAGTTACCGGTACAGTTGATGGTGAAACATACGGATTATAAAATAATTGGGTAAGTAAATTATCCAGTAAATACTTTTAGGAGTATTTATGGATACTAAACAATTAATCACAGACGCTAAGGCACGTTTTAAACACAACAGCGCCAAAGCATATCTTAAAGACAAATACGAGAGTAAACTTATAGTAGCAGACCAAGGTGGTTTGTGGAAAGCCACACCTGAACTAATAGCGTTTTTATCTATTAGCGATAGAACTAATACAGTTCTTTTAGATACATACCAAAATCCTGTACAGGTTGAAATTAGAAAATTAGAAGTCAAATTAAGAGAAACATATAACACTGTTATGGAACAGTGGCATACTGAATGGAAAGAATTAGAGAAAAACCGATGAGTAGAGGTTTGTTACTGTATGCATTTAATACAGAAAATTTAGATTATTATAAAATGGCAATAGCGACAGCTAAACGTGCTAATCATTTTTTAAATTTACCAGTCAGCGTAATCACTGACGGCTCTACGATATTAGAAAATTACAATTATGAATTTGATAATGTTTTTATACAAGATGCAGACAAATCTAATCGTAAGGGTAAAAGTGTTTGGATAAATAAAGGGAGATATTCGGCTTACGAATTTAGTCCGTATGACGAAACTATATTACTTGATACCGATTATTTAATTAACAGCAATAAACTATTACAGCTATTTGAAATTTATGATGATTTCATGTGCTGTAATAAGACTAGTTTTTTAATGGCTCCACATGATGAGCAAGAGATTATAAGCCTACATAGTTTTACTACTCTTTGGGCTACACTAGTTATATTTCGTAAATCTGATAAAGCTAAACAAGTATTTGATTGCTTAGAAATGGTTCAAAAAAACTACTCACACTATGCAATACTATACGGGTTTTTAGACGGAATGTATAGGAATGATTATGCTCTTACTTTTGCATTAAGAATTGCAAATGGAAACACCATAAACAAAAAAGATTATATCCCATGGAATCTAGTTCATTTGGGTAAAGAATCAAAAGCATATAGAACTAATGATGCACCGTTTAACACTGAATATCTTTTGATTGCAGAAGCAGATAATAACAAAAAACATTATATTAAGATTGCTGATACTGATTTTCATCTATTGGATAAAAGCAATTTTATGGAGTTAGTAGATGAATAACGGATTTGTGATATTAGCACAAAACACACATAATACTGACTATGTTAAATGTGCTGAGGTTTTGGCACGTAGTATAAAACGTGTCATGCCACAGAGCCAAATAAGCCTTATTTCAAATGACTATTCCGATAGTAAAGATTTTGATACTATTATACCTTTGCCGCATGGAGATTTAGCACCCAATAGTCATTGGAAGTTAATCAATGATTGGCAAGTGTATGAAGCTAGTCCGTATGAATACACAATTAAACTAGAAGCTGATTTATTCGTACCAACTGACATAAGCTATTGGTGGGATATATTAAAAAACCGTGACTTAGTAATAAGCGACAAAATAAGAAACTTTAAAGGTGAACTATCTGATAGTGTGTTGTATCGTAGATTTATCAAAGATAATAATTTACCAGATGTGTATAATGCTATTACTTACTTTAAGAAAAGCAAAACCGCAGAAGAATTTTTTAACTTAGTTAGAAACATATTTGATAATTGGAGTGAATATAAAACTATACTACAATGCAACATAAGAGAAGAAGCAACTACAGATTGGGTATATAGTATAGCAGTAAATATCATGGGTGTAGAAACATGCACGTTACCTGGCTTTGACCAAATGAGTATGGTACATATGAAACAATTTATCAATAATTTATTATCAGAAGACTGGACAAGAGAATTGATTTACGAATGCACAGACGATAGTTTGCGAATCAATACATTTGTTCAGCGCCACCCGTTTCACTATCATGTGAAAAGTTTTAGTAACGTATTAAAGGATTATTATGGTTAATTGGGATTTTTTAAAGATAACAGAACCAGAACCTATTGAGTTTCGGGTATATTATAACGAGACAACCGGCAATGTAATATGTTATACTTGTGAAAAGTTAGAAGAAGGCTCCTACCTATTAGTTAACGGAGATATTTTTGCAGAAGCAAGAATGGATGTAAAAGTTATAGAGGGTGAGTTAATTAAGAATGATGATGGCTTATTCATAACTAAATTGATTCCTGGCGATACCGGAGTGTTATGTTCTACGGAAGACGTTACTATTATTGTAGATGAAGAATATACAGGAAATGCTATGTATTGGAGTACAAAACAGTATGAATTCAGAAACCATTGATATTGCAGATTTAGATTGCATCTATCTCAGTTACGATGAACCGCAGAAAGAAGAATTCTGGGTAAAGATTAAAAATCTAGTTCCATGGGCACGTAGAGTTGACGGAGTCAAAGGTAGTGACGCCGCACATAAAGCCGCAGCCGAAGCTAGTGATACTGAACGTTTCATTCTTATTGATGGTGACAATATGCCAGATGTAAAATTCTTTAATTTAATTTTTGACTTCAATAACAAAGATCCATTATACAAATTAGCACAATATCGTTGGAAGGCAGTTAATAGCATTAATGGATTACGATACGGTAACGGTGGCATGAGTAGCTGGACTAAGACTTACGTAATGAATATGAAAACACATGAAGCTAGCGATGGTAACGATACTACCACAGTTGATTTCTGTTTAGATAGTGGTGATAATTTATATTGGAGTATGCATGATTGCTATTCAACTACATATCCCAACTATACACGTTTTCAAGCATTTCGTGCCGGATTCCGTGAAGGAGTAAAGATGTGTTTGAATGCAGGTCGTAAACCGGAGATAAATCACTTTAAACAAAGTGTAGCCAGTAGAAATTTTAATAATCTTACTATATGGCACAATGTTGGTAGTGATGTTGACAATGGACTATGGGCTATATTTGGTAGTCGTTTAGGTACATACATGACAATGCTCACTGATTGGGATAATAAAGAAGTTCAGTGGTTTGATAATATAAATGAATTGTGGGACAAGCACAAAGACAGTAACCCTGCTACAGCCGCAGAAACATACGGTGAACAATTGTCAAATAAATTAGGGTTACCTATATGTACGTTAAGTCCGGAACAAAGTAGATTTTTTAAGCGTCATTATAATAATGACAAACACAATCTAGGTGTACTAGTGCGTGAAATGGATGTTATACGAAAATTAGAAGGCTGGTAATGAATAAAACTGAAGAAGAAAAATATCAAGAACACATTAGAAACACTTATGATGAAATTAATAATGTAAGTCCTAGTTTCTGTGTAGCTAAGTGGAAGCAAGTAACGCTACATTTACAAAATGGACATACACATAGTTGCCATCACCCTGGCACTCATTTGGTTCCGTTAGATGAAATACGTGTAAACCCTACTGCATTACATAATACAAACTTTAAAAAGAGTCAACGTAAATTAATGCTAGAAGGAGTACGTCCTAAAGAGTGCGACTATTGCTGGCGTGCAGAAGATAGCGGCAACAAGTATAGTGATAGAATCTACAAGAGTGCTGACACAACTTGGGCATATAATCATGTACAAGATATTGCTAGTAAGCCATGGGATGATAACGTTGACCCTAGCTATGTAGAAGTTAGTTTCAGTAGCGTATGTAATTTCAAATGTAGCTATTGTAGCCCGAACATCAGTAGCATGTGGATGGAAGAAATTGAACGACATGGTCCATATCCAACAAGCAATAAGTTTAATAACTTAGATTGGTTCAAGCAAAATCAACAAATGCCTATTCCAAATAATCAAGATAACCCATATGTTGAAGCATTTTGGAAGTGGTGGCCTACGATGTATAGCCAACTTAAACAGTTTCGTATTACTGGTGGAGAGCCATTATTAAGTAAGAATACGTTTAAAGTACTTGACTATATTATTGAGAACCCTAATCCTAGCTTAACATTCAGTGTTAACACTAATATGAATGTACCAGACGAATTGTATAATAAGTTTATTGAAAAATTAAAGATTATACAAGATAACAATATGATTGGACATTTGCAAATATTTACAAGTGCAGAAGCACATGGTAAACAAGCAGAATATATACGTCATGGTATGAACTATGAACAATGGTTGAAAAATATAGAACGCATGATTAACGAAGTACCACGTGCGGCTATTAGTATTATGAGTACGTATAACATATTAAGTATTCCTAGCTATACTAAATTTTTAGATGATATGTTGAAACTTAGATTAAAATATAGACATATTGCATATCAAAATCATAGAGCACCTATTGTTATGGATATGCCATACTTACGCCACCCACCTCATCAAGCAAGTTATATCATACCAGAAAACTTATTACATTATGTAGAAGAACAGATTAAGTTTATGGAAGATAATCAAGAAAGTAGTGTGCCTAGCCAAGAATACACTGGGTTCTATGAACATGAAATTTACAAATTACGTAGAATATACAACATCATTAAAACAGAGATAGATTCTGGCAAAGATAATAGTATATTCCGTAAAGACTTTGTAGCATTTGTAGATGAGCATGATCGCCGCAGAGGAACTAATTTTAGTGAGACATATCCTGAATTAGTGAGTATGTATACTGATTGGAAAGAACTATGAACTTTTTGTTGCCTACTCCTTATGTTGATACACACAGTAAAACACTAGAGTTTGCACATACTGACACGCTTGAGTTATTCAATGTTAACAAAAAACGTTTTGGTAGTAGTTGGTATTGGTATAACAATCCAGTAACTTATAAATTTAATAGTCTGGGTTACAGAATGGATAAAGAATTATCAGAAGTTGATTATGATAATTACTTTGCTTTCTTTGGTTGTAGTTTTACAGTTGGCACCGGTATCCCAGTAGAAGATACGTTTGCTCATTTAATTGCAAAACGTGCAAACGTTGATTACATAAACGCCGGCGTAGGTGGTGGTACACCAGAAGTAGTAGTGTGGAATCTTACTAAACTGTTTACACTTGCACCAAAGAAACCTAAATTTATAATGATTAATTGGCCTGAGATAACTAGAACAGCATTTTGGCTTGATAATAAGTTACAGTTCATGTTGCCTAATAGATTATCATTAGATAAAAATCATTGGACAAAAAGTTATGAAGCATTTATAATGGAAGAATCGCATATTGATAATAGGTTTGACATGCTACGTAAGATAGTACATTTATTGTGTAGCAGTGCTGGTGTAAATTTATTCGAATTTGTTACACATCAAGGTGATACTAATTTTTTTAAAAAGTACCAAGGCATACATACTGCCCGAATTGAACACCCGGATAATACCTCATTAGTAAAGTTACATTTGAACAAAGGTCGTGATGTCAGTGAAACTGCGGCATTATCAGCACATCCTGGCTTTATGCATCAGAATCTAGTATGTGAAAAGTTTTTTGAAATGGCAAAGGTATGATAGATTTTTTTAAAAGAATTATTGCTAGTATAGTACGAGAATATAAGTATCGCAAGAGACTTAAAGACCTAAAGAAAAAAGACCCGTTTATATATTAACATGAATTATATTGGAATTAGTAGTGGATTTCATGATGCGGCATTAAGTGTTGTAAACCATAACGGTGATATTGTTTTTGCTGGTCACAGTGAGCGTTACAGTAAAATCAAACATGACAAGCATATAGCTACAGATTTAGTACAAGATGCATTGGGTTATTTAGATGATGATTTTGAACTACATTATTATGAACGGCCTTGGTTAAAGTTTTTAAGACAATTACGTGCGGGTCAAAGTCCTAAATTAAATTCTATGTTTGCATCTAGTGTTATTGGTAAAAGTGTACACAATTTATTAGATAACAAGAAGATAACGAAACATAGTCATCATCTTAGTCACGCAGCCGCAAGTTTTCAAACAAGTACGTTTAGTGATGCAGTAGTAGTGGTGATTGATGCCATAGGTGAGTTTGATACCATTAGTATTTGGGATGCAAATTACATCGATGGTAAAGCGGTTTACAAAAAATTATGGAGTAGACAATACCCCAATAGTATTGGACTATTTTATAGCGCCATGACTGCACGTGTAGGTTTGCGCCCAATGGATGAAGAATACATACTAATGGGAATGTCTGCATATGGTGATCCCAAATACTATGCTGAACTGCATAAAGAAATATTAGATGACAGTAGTCAATTAAGATTTAGATATAACTTACACGCAGGTGTATCGGATGATTATTTGACTAATGCTGATAATATGGATATTGCGGCAAGTAGTCAATTATTAGTTGAACAACTTATATGCAATGTAATGAAACATGCTAGGATACTAAGTCGTAGTAAAAATTTAGTATACGGTGGAGGTGTAGCACTTAACTGTTTAGCAAATAGATTGTTAGGGAATTATTTTAATAATATATGGATCATGCCTAATCCAGGTGATGCTGGTTCTAGTCTTGGCTCGGCTGCACTAGGACATGGTGGTAAAATCAACTGGGTTGATAGTTATCTTGGCAGTAACATCAGTGGACCCTATCCCGTTAACTATTTACTTGATAAACTATTGTCAGATGGTATTATTGGAGTGGCTAGCGGTCGTGCAGAATTTGGCCCAAGGGCTCTAGGTAATCGTAGCTTACTAGCAGACCCTAGAGGAAAAGAAATAAAAGATAAAGTAAATCAAATTAAACGCAGGCAAAAATTCAGACCCTTTGCCCCGGTCATTTTGGAAGAGCATGTTCATCGGTACTTCAATCTACCTCTTAATTGGCGTGATACTAGATACATGCAAGTCGTTGGTACTTGTAGAAATCCTGAGTTATTTCCTGCTATTGTTCATGTTGACGGAACTAGTCGCATACAGACGGTACCAAAAGATGGTTCAGGAATACGTGAACTACTTGAGAAATGGTATATAATGACTGAATGCCCTATGTTGTTAAACACTAGTTTAAATATACGAGGTGAACCAATGGTTAATGATAGATTAGACGCTGACCGTTTTGAAAAATTATATGGAATAAGAGTATTATCGTGATTGACTTAGACTACAGAAGGCAATTGCATAGTGAGGGATATTGGGAAGTACCGGACGATGTAGATACAACTGGATTTGATTTTACATGGAGACCTAATCCCCAAGAGCCTCCAATGATTCATCAGTTTGGTACACAATGGCAAAAAACAAGTGGACCAAGATTTATAATACCTGAATATGAAGGAATCAAATATCAAGACTTTCAACGTGTAATACGTCTACCTGATCCTGAAAGTCGCAACTGGCGCCCACTGATCGCCGGCATAACTATAGATTTTAGTTGGCACCCAGATGACACTGAGCCACCATACATATATGTGTTTGGTAATCAATGGTACTCTGGCGCAATAATGCCAACAATTCAATATAGAGTTAAAGGTGCACCTACATACAAATATATTGATGATGTTCGTGCTATCTTACCACAGAATAAAGATAACTGGAAAATACCCGACGATATAAGTGATGACTTTGATTATAGTTGGGTACCTAACCCACTAGAACGTCCATGGACATATCAGTTTGGCACACAATGGCAAAAGACTGGTGGACCGATATATCACATCGATGGAAGTCATGGTGTCAAATACATGACGGAAGTTGTAGCTACTAAACTACCTGATCCTGATAATCGTTGCTGGCGCCCACTAGTTAGTAATGTACTAATGGATTATAGTTGGCATCCAGACGATACAGAAGAACCTTATATCTATGTGTTTGGCAATCAATGGTATGATGCTATTACAATGCCAACAATACAGTATAGAGTTAAGGGTGCGATTGAAAAGAAGTATATAGAATTAAAAGCTAAATTAATACCCACAGTTGATAACTGGGATATACCTGATAACATAGAAGATGATTTCGATTATAGCTGGACACCTAGTCCATACGAACCCCCATTGATATATCAGTTTGGTACTCAATGGCAAAAGACTGGTGGACCTAGATATACAGTACAAGGTGCGACTACTGTTAAGTACACCGATATAATGAAAGCTAAACGCAAAATAAACATGCGTAACTGGACCATACCAGAACCTATTGATAATGACAAATTTGATTTCAGTTGGCACCCTGATGATACTGAACCTGCATTCATATATGAGTTTGGTACTCAATGGCAAAAGACTGGTGGCCCGATGTATATGACACGCGGTGCAACGTTGAAGAAATATTGTGATGCACAACAAGCAATACGATTAGCTAACATGCGTAACTGGCGCACAATAGAAACTATTGATAGTGATAATTTTGACTTTAGCTGGCATCCTGATGAAACAGAAGAACCGTATATGTATGTGTTTGGCAATGAGTATTTCCCGCCTGAAATAATGCCCACAATAATGTATCGATGCAGAGATAGTATAGGTACTAAGTACTTGACGGAACCTATTGCACCATTAAAGATCGACACAGTAGAATATGAAGATAGTATTTTTGATAGTGTTATGAAACAACATTATACAACCAAATATGTTCACTATAAGAAGAAGGGTATTGTTCCTGATTATAAAAAGATTATCCCCAACATAGAAAACAACTTGTATTTGCATATATTAAATGATAGTGAAGCAATCGTTCCTATGGAAGCAAAGACTAAAATGTTTGATAAGTTAAGTGATTATCCATACACAATGTATCATCGTCATGGATCAAATAACACCGAGCCACTAGATATTATATTCATTAGTAACGGAGAAGAGATAGCAGAAGAAAACTACAAATATTTGTTACATGTAACACAGGGATTACCCAATCGCATACTTAGGGTAACTAATGTTAATGGGCGTGTAGCAAGTCAACATGCAGCCGCAAAACTAAGTAATACGTCTTGGTATTTCTTAGTTAACGGGAAACTTAAAGTTAACAAAAACTTTGACTTTAGTTGGCAACCTGACGTATTCAAATCTAGTAGACATTATATATTCACAGCCACTAACCCGGTAAACGGATTAGAATATGGACATATGGCTACTGTTGCTAATAATAAGAAACTGACACTTAATACTGTTGTTAAAGGGTTGGATTTTACTATGGATAGTCCACATGAAATTGTACCCATTAATAGCGGTATAGGTATGTATAATACTAGTAGTTGGGATGCATGGAGAACTAGTTTCCGTGAAACTATCAAATTATGTCACGGGAATGACGATGAAAGTAAGCATAGATTAAATACATGGCTTACTGTAGCTAACGGAAGTTATGGAACTGACAGTATTAACGGGGCAACTGATGCAGTCAAGTACTATGAACAATCTCAGGGTCAACTAGATAAATTAATGCTCACTTATGACTGGGAATGGCTAAAAACTCGTTACGCTCAAAAAACATCCAGCTAAATACATAATGGGGGTACCGTTATGTTCTGGATATTAACTTTAATTGGATTTTTATTTGTCTATTTTATGATAGAATGTAAGGATTGGTCCGATCAAATTAATGAAAACGATGACGAAAGAGTCTAAAAATTAATATGATATTTACTTGGACTCAATCAAGTGATATACCATTAATGCAAGGTGTTAATGATTTAGCGTATACCAACGGCACTTACATTTTAGTATCTAATACTCCATCCGGAAATTTGGGTACTATAGCGTTAAGTCCCATAGCTACTAGTAATGACTTGATTGAATGGACTGTTAAAAAAAGAATCAATCCTAATCTTAAAAATATACGGTTGTTAACTATAGACAATACTACATATTATATTGGCACTGAACAAAACTCTGTAGTAATCTATTCAACAGAAGATAATACAAACTTTACTAGAGTAAGAAAATTTCATAACTTTATTACCGATACATCAAAGTCAAGAGTTAGAAAAGTAGACACTACCTACGTTATAACATTACTAGGTGGGTTTATAACATACAGTGACACCGGCGCATGGAATTTAGTTTTATTAGAAGAAGATTATAAAGATTATTACGTACTAGATGCAACATATTATGATTCAATACAACTGCTTTTATTTAACAAGAGTCAGTATATATTAGCTTCATATACAAATAACGAATTAACATACACACCTTATCCCTTTATTAACGCAATAGACACATACCATGGATTTTATGGATTAGTTAGCAACCAGGATCAGTTATTAATACTAGGATCTTATTATCAAAGACCATGTATATTGATTAGACTATCTAATGGTAATTGGGTAATTAAACAAATTGAAATACTAGAGAACATTTTTGAAAGGTATGAATACTCATTACGTGATGGAATATACATAAACAATACGTGGATTTTTGTTGGGGTAAAAATAAAATCTAACGGCTACGGGCCGCTAAACGACCCGGGCAGAATTTTAATAACAGAAGATAGCTTAAGCTATACCAACGTTGGAAATGTTACACTAGATTCTACCATTGAACCGAATCCCAGTTCTAGTGTATTTGGTTTAGATAGAATATACCACTTTAATGACAAACTGATTACTTTGGGTACTGGATACCCCAACAATGATAAATTTTTACTTATCTCTAGTTAACCATAAATGTTGTAATAGGGTATATAATCTGTTACAATTAACCAGACAACTGTTTTAACGTAATAAATACGCTATAATAGGAAAAACAATATGGCCTCAATATCATTTAACGACATTAATACCCGTACAGGACAAGCAGGGAATTACTCATCAAATATGACTTGGATTAAATCCGTCACCCGTCCTGGCCAGGAATCAAATAGTTTAGGTGATTATACAGACAAATATTACTTTAAACGTAACATTGATGGAAATTGTAATAATACAAATTGTGCGACAGGTCCAGCAGATAGTGGAAATAAAAATTGCGTAGACTGTTATACTACTGCGCTACCTAATTGTGCAAATTGCGATACTGTAAATTACTTGCAAAATAATTGTAATTGTGCTTGTACATATAATTGTAATAAACTGCAATATACTACAAACTGTGATTGTAATTGTAATTGTGACTGTTGGATATGTAATTGTGCGTGTTTTTAAACTAATAAAGGTAAAAAATGATTTTTGAAATATTTGCAGAAAAAAATGAAAATGATAAAAAAGTATTCTATTATGATAATATGAAAAACATATTATCCGATGATACTGGGTTTGTATACGAATATCCAAATCCAAAAACTAATCCAAACGCAAAAAAAACTATTCCGTTCGACAAGAACAATCCATTAAAAAAATCTAAAACAGTCGATACTGTAAAAATCCAACTTGGGCTATCATGTAACTATTCATGTGATTATTGCTCACAAAAATTTGTAGAACGTCCCACTGAAACAAGTAAAAAAGATATAGATAGTTTTATGGCTATGCTAGATACATTGGACATAACAGAAGAAACTGGATTAAAAGTAGAATTTTGGGGAGGTGAGCCCCTGGTATACTGGAAGACATTAAAGCCATTGGCAGAAGCCTTTAAGGATAAGTATGCACATTGGGAAAAACAAAAAGTTAGATTCAGTATGGTTACTAATGGCTCATTGCTTACTAGAGAAATTTGTTCATGGTTGCTTTATATGGGATTCAATATTGGCTTAAGTCACGATGGTCCGGGTCAACATGTTAGAGGTCCTGATCCATTTGATGATCCTGAAAAGAAAAAAATCATTTTAGAATTCTACAAAATTATGAAGTCTCTGAATAGAATGAGTTTCAATAGTATGATGAATAATAAAAATACAAGTAGAAAAGCAATATATGAATGGTTTGTAGAACTAACCGGAGATCCTGATGTTAATGTGGGTGAAGGGGGATTTATAGATGCATATGATGAAGATGGTGCTAATAGTTCTCTAGATTCACTAGAAGAACATTTTGATTATCGCCGCAATTCATTCAATGATATTTTTTCTACTGAAGGAAAAATAAACTTTGGTCTCACCTTTCAGAAGATTGATAGCTTTACCGATAGTGTACTAAATCACGTAGAAGCAGATTATGTTGGACAAAAATGTGGAATGGATGATGAGAACACAATTGCAGTAGACCTTAAAGGTAATATTGTTACTTGTCAAAATGTAAGTGTAAAAGAAACTAGCAAGAATGGAGAAAGTCATTTAGGTGGAAATTTAAATGATTATGATAACGTAGAATTAAAATCAGTAACTCATTGGATGAATCGTGCTAACTGTAAAGATTGTCCAGTACTACATATTTGCAAGGGTTCGTGTATGTACTTAGATGGTAAGTATTGGGATATTACTTGCAATAATGCGTATAGTGATAATATACCGTTGTTTGCACTGTCCATTGAAAAAATCACACAAGGATATGTTCCCGTAACTATTAAAGGTGATGGATTGCCCCTAGAACGTCAAGATATTTGGGGTACTGTATATGAACATCAGGAAAGAGAAAAAAAGAAAGTTATCCCTATTAAAGTTGTAAGTGAAAAAGTAATTGTAATAGATGATGTTGAAGTATATAGTAAATCTAGAGTAGAGACTTAACATGGCAATATTAAGTGAACGTATACTATACGTTATATCTCGGTTTAAAAGTGTACCTAATATATCTGATGTTCAAGTTGAAGATCCTTCGGACCTTATTAAGGCTCAAATAAATAATGAACCTAGTATAGTGTTTATATTGACAGCGCATACGTATGTAAGTGTTACTCCGGCAATTATAAAAGTTGTTTGTCCTATAAGTTTAATTATGACACCGGATCTATCTATAAATATTCCGGAAAATATGATTATAAATTTAGCACATAATATTGTATTAAAACCCATGGACAATTATATACAAGACCATTCATATAATGATAACTTGACGGATACAGCCTTTACCATTTACATTGATCCTGAGCCGAAAAATTTAGATCCATCATTCATGTTTAGACCTATTATATTACGAGGAGTTGATTTACGTCCATATCAGGGAGGTTCCACCTATGATAATTTAATCAACTTAATTAAGCAACAGCCCCATGTCATTGATGTTGTAGGTAATATAGTATTAGATCCTAAATTAAAATTAAACGAGTATGAAAACTTTTTGACATTTTATATAAAAACAAATATACCATTAAAAAATTCACTAGCACCATCAGATAAACCTAGTGTACATACGACCACTATATCATGTATGATTACTGTTAATATTAACGAAATCAATTTTCCTGATATAGTAGTAAGACAGATAAATGAACTACTTGATGAATACAAACAACTTTTATAAAACAGAATTTAAATCTTTATTTTCAACACCTTTATGGGTTACACAAGTACCTGAATCGGCAATGTTGAATGAACAATTATTTAATATTAGAAATCAAATCAAATATGAAATAGATTATTTTAGTATAAATGAGCCGGCTATTAAACAATTAAAAGAACATGTAACTAATTTTGTTAACAGTTCTTTAATGTCTTATTACGAAACCGATGAATCATTTTTACATGACATGGTACTTACTGGAAGACAGCATTCTATACTGCCAAACAAGTTAGATTCACCTCATCATCATTTGAGTTCAATGTTAGTATTGGTATATTATATACAAGTACCCGCATTGTCCGGAGATATACTATTTCATGATCCTAGGGGTAGTGTACGTTGGGAAGACCCGATGTTGTGCAGTTTAAAATCTCACAAAACTGATATATCTATAGCAAAAGAAACGGGAAAGGTGTCCCCGCAAATGTTTAGACCCTTTCATAGATTAACTCCTAAACCCGGCACATTGATAATGCACCCGGGGTACGTGACACATCAAGTAGAGCCAAATCTAAGCAATGATGTAAGACTATCAATTGCAATATCAATCCATGCAAAATCAAGGAAATATTAAATGCTAAAATGTGTAGTAGTAGGTGGAGGAACTGCTGGTTGGTTAAGTGCGTTATATGCTCAGAAACATATACCATATTCAGATGTAACTGTTATTGCTAGTAGTGAAATAGGTATATTAGGTGCAGGAGAAGGTACTACCCCGCAGATTATATCTTTCCTGAAAGAGATAGATATATCAGTAGGTGATGTAATAAAACATGCGAAAGGAACTTTTAAGAATGGCATACGCTTTGTTAATTGGAACGGTGACGGTAAAGAATATATACATGGCTTTTGGGATCATTGTGGGTCATCTACTAAATTAGATTTTGACAATATTGTACCTTTATATACAGAATGCATGGCTAATGATAAAAATTGTGATGAAGTTAGTTTGTCACATTATCTATGTAATGAAAATAAAGTTAAAATAAAAAAAGAAACAAATGAAGAATATGGATGGTATGCATTACATTTTGATGCCAATTTATTAGCAAAATATTTAGAAAGTGTTGCACTTTCTCGTGGTATAAAACTTATTGATGATGAAGTGCTAACAATTAATAACAATGGTACTGGCAATATAAAAAGTTTTGATTTGAAATCAGGACTTAATGTAGAAGCAGATTTTGTATTTGATTGTACCGGATTCAAAAGATTGATTATAGGTAAGCATTATAATACTAAATGGAATTCTTATAAAGATACCCTCCCTGTAAATAGAGCAATGCCGTTTTTTATTGAACACGATGATACAAATATTCCGCCGTATACGGATGCTATTGCGATGAAATATGGATGGGTGTGGAAAATTCCTGTACAGGGGCGGTATGGCTGTGGATACGTATTTGATAGTAGTATGGTAACTGATGAAGAAATAGTAGAAGAATTAACTGAGTATTTAGGATATAAACCTACTATACCTAGAGTTTTTAGTTTTGAAGCCGGGACATATGATAAAGTGTGGGTAAAAAATTGCGTAGCTGTAGGATTGAGTGCAGGGTTTATAGAGCCGTTAGAAGCAACTAGTATTTGGGTTTCTATTAATATACTTAAAAATGTAGTATCCAAGGCTAGTGATTTGATAGCACAAAACTCGGATGCAGTAGCTGTATGCAATGAAACTATGCGTGACTTCAATGACGATGTTCTTAGTTTTTTATACTTTCACTATATGACCAAACGTGACGATAGCAAATTTTGGAAAACATTCACGACAAAAAACAAAATTCCGGCACTTATTGTAAAGTTAATGGATATAAGTAAAAAATCTTTTCCAAAAACGTATGATTTCACGTACTTGTTACGGGCCATAGGAAATCGAAAACTTACACCTTTTAACCACATTAGCTATTATCTAGTTGGATCCGGAATAAGATTTTATAATAAACAATTAGCACAAGGCGAATTAGAAAGCTATAGGTCAATTCATACAATAGACAGACCTAAATTTTTAGAAACCATTACTACCATATCAAAAGATATGTACTACCATGATGATTATATTAGGATGCTAAAAAATGACTAATTGTATAATACTGTCCGGAGTACACACTCAAAGTTTTAATGCCAGTGGTTTATATAGACCACTAGGTCCGTATAGAGTAGCATCATCTTTGCAAGATGCCGGATACACCACCTTTGTTTTAGATTTTATTAGTAAATTTACTATGGATGAAATTATTGAAACGTTAAAAACTCATATTGGTCCTGACACATTGTGGATAGGTTTCAGTTCTACATTTTTTATGAATATGAAAGGATCAGAAAAAAACAGATTGATAAAAGAATATAACCCTAATGAAATACTATTAGATGAAATGTATTGGGGAATCGATTATCAAGTTATGATTGAGTTTTTCAACTTTATCAGACAATACAAAAACGTAAAGATAGTATACGGTGGAGCCAAAGCGCCGTACGGGATGTTAGATAGTAATATTGATTATTATGTACTTGGGTACGCAGATGTTGCAGTTATAGATTTAACCGATTACTTGTCAGGTAAAAAAGATACTATTGAGCATGTAGAAAAAATTGACACATTGGACGGATTACCTAGCTATAAAATAGAATCACAAAAATATCCTGAACCAGATGTTACTAATATTTCTACGTATTGGTGGAATAAAAATTTCAATGTGTTACCGGGAGAAATGTTGCCGATTGAACTAGCGAGGGGTTGTATATTTAAATGTAAATTTTGTAATTATCCTTTATTAGGAAAAAAGAAAGGAACATATTTAAGGTCTTCTAGTCAGATCCGTGATGAACTAATAAAAACATATGAAGTGCATGGAACTACTGGGTATTATATCACCGATGATACTTTCAATGATGATAATGATAAAATAGAAGAATTACATAAAATTTTTACTAGCTTGCCATTTAAACTGCATTTTACTAGTTTTCTTAGACTAGACTTGATAAACAAATTTCCTCACCAAGCAGAATTATTATCTGAGATGGGATTAATAGGTACTTTTTTTGGGTTAGAAACACTGAACTACGAATCAGGTAAGGCCATTGGTAAAGGCTTACATCCTAATAAAGTTAAAGATAGATTATATTGGTTACATGATTTGTGGAAAAACAAAGTAAATATATGCGCAGGTTTTATATTGGGATTACCATACGACACGCACGATCATTTTTATGATTTAATATCTTGGTGTCTTAGAGATGATAATCCAGTACAAGAAATTATATTTAATGCACTAGAACTTACCGATGTTAGTACTTTTCCTAAAGATAGGCAATCAATGTTAAAACGATTGAATTTTTCTTCAGAATTTTCATTAAATCCGGACATATATGGATATCAGTTTGGGACAACAGATAGTTGGAAATTACCAGCACAAAATCTAACATATACTGAATGCAAAAACACTGCTAGATACTTTACTGAATTGGTTAATCAGAAAAATAAATTGGCAGCTTTACCAATGTGTTCGTTTTTAAACATTGGTGTTTCGTTAGATGATTTATACAATCTTACTCAACCGCAATTACAAAACAAATATGATATAGAATTGTTAGCCAACAATAGAATTGCTGAATACAAAAAACTAATTAAAAAATGATATTGGAAACTGTTTTTACTCATGCAATAGTTAGAGTTATATGCAAAGATAAATCTATTTTTCAAAATGAAGATTTAATTCGCAGTGTAAATGATGTTATTACGTTGGAATACGTGACCGGCCGTGAAAGAGGGAAACCAGGCGACAGTCATGTTGGTCCAGGACATACTACTGTAGGGGTACCTTATTTAGATTTGATATACCTACCCGGCGCCAACAGAATAACAGAATGGGTAACCGAGCAGTTTTTACTAGCACGTGATATGATTCTCCCTTCACTAAAGGGAAACAATGTAGTGTTCAATCGTAGCTGGATAAATCAATTTGACAAAAACGCCCATGGAAAATGTCATACTCATATCAGAGAAATAATAGATAGTGTCAATAAACCAGATTTAGTTGGAATATTTTATGCAGAAGTTCCTGAAAATAGTGCCCCTCTTATTTTTGTAAATAACGGTGTAGCAGACGTTGACCATACTGAGTTTCCAGAAAAAGATAAACACTACGTGTATCCTAAAGTGGGAGAATTTATCATACATCCAGCAAATGCTTGGCATGCAATAGGATTGCATCAATCTGACTTACGTAGGATTTGCTTTGTTTTCGATATAGACATAGACTAAATATGATATATGACAACTCCTTTTGGCCAAATATCATTAAATGACGTTCAAACTGAATTTGGTGGTTCTCCCCCTATATCCATAAACGAATATTATGGCGGTGGTGGTCTTACACCTAGCGGTATCAATGTTCCCACTAGTGGTCAAATTTCATTTAATGATCTGCGTGGTAAAAGTAAATCTATCGCCGGCACATCTGGAATTTTAACAGGTGCTGGATATTGGTTTGATTACGTTTTACCAGCTACAGTTGGTTCAATACTTTACATTTACTGTATTGCTGGTGGAGGTGGAGGAGGTGGCGGAACTAATCGAACAGCAAATACTGGTCGTTATTCTGGTGGTGGTGGTGGTGGTGCCGGCGAATGTAGATTTCTTACATTATACGGAATACCAATTGTACCCGGTTCTTCTTTAAGGTGTTATATTGGTACTGGAGGTAGTGCCGGTGGTGGAAGAGATGGTGGTTATAGCGGTGGTTCTAGTGGCGGTGGCGGTGGCGATACTTATGTACAATATAATGGTAATACATATTGTGTTGCCTTAGGTGGTAATGGTGGAACAGTATCTCAAGTAGTGAATTATCCATATTTGAGCCAAACAACATCCGGTGGCGGCAGAAACGGCGGTCCTGTTACAACCACCCAAACTTTTTGGCCTCACGCGGGTGGGGAGACTGCCAGTGGTACAGGTCGCACTGGTGCAGGAGGTGAGCAGAAATTTGCACCTGAATCTGGTCAACAGATTAACGCATATTGGAGCTTTAGAACATTTGATTCGTGGACAGTTTTGCCCAGCCTAGCCGAATTAAATAATTGGCCACAAGGTGGTGGTTATGGTGGCAGAGGTTATAACTTTACTGATAGTAGTGGCCGAAATATTGTTCAGGGTTCTCGTTCTGTTGGCGCCACTGGCAATGATAGGGAACCATGGTCACAACTATATTATCTAACTCAACTAGGTCAGTATACTGATTTTACTGCTTATGGTCCGGTTAATGGTATTCAAAGTAGTTCTTGGGGCGCCGGCGGAGGCGGGGGAAGTAAGAATAATGAATATGTTGGAAGTGGTGGAGGGTCATTGAATGGAACAAATGGAACACAAGGTGCAATTGCAATTTACTGGGATTAAGCTATATGAAAATTGAATCGATTACAATGCCCACGGGTGAAGATTTTTGGTTGATAACTTTTAAAAATACCAGAACGGGTTTAGAAGAAAGTTTTTTACGTAGAAAAAAAGAATTGTCAACTTTAAGTGATGATTTAACCACAGATATAACTCTTGACCTGATGCAAAATATTTTTTCGTCGGATGAAGTAATCACACGAATACGTGAAGCGTCTAAAAAATTTGAAGATGAAATTTCTGAAGAAACTGGTTATGTAAAAAACAAAGAAAAAATTATTGAGTTGTGTAATTATTTCAATTCTTCTACTTATCAAAAATCAGCTCAAAATTTTTTATTATCAAAACAAGTAAAAGAAAAATGTGAATATCATCATTCTGTTTATAATGTGTCTACTAAAACTATGTTATCGCATATTTTTATTGTGTATACACCTGACATTACGTATGCTATAAAAGTAGCTAAAGACACTGTAGTAGTCTCGGAATGGTATTCAATCGACCAAGTATCGGATGACAATCAAGATACATATTGGTATTCTTTAGATATGCAAACTGGTGAGAAAATAGAATATTATAAACCTTTTACAAGTGGAGAAGATATAAAAAATATCGTAGGTGAACAAAAGATAGATTACAAAACTAGTAAAATTCTACAAACAAATTATTTTTATAATTATAAAGAATTGAATAATGAACAAAAAGAACTAATCAAAGATCTTCCATATAAAGAAAGTATTTTCTCCCTACAAGAAAAACCGTACGGTGTAGTTGTAGAATTCTTAACTTCATGGACGCCGTGGCGAGATGTATATGATGACGGTAAGGACATAGTTGTGGAAATTTCAAAACTATAAGAAAATAAATATACTATATGACAACTCCTACTGGTACAATATCGTTAAATGACATTCAAACCGAATTTAATGGCGCCAATCCTATAGGTATAAATGAATATTATGCAGGAGCCGGTTATGTACCTTCCGGAATAGGAGTCCCTGGTAGTGGTCAAATTTCATTTAATGATTTGCGAGGTAAATCGGCAGCAACATACTCTATAATTATATCTAGTAATACTAGCAATTTTGATATGCGAGCCTCGGCAATTGCGTTGGGTTGGAACGGTACTAGCTCAATAAATTTCACAGTTACTATTAACCCAAGCATTGTTGTATATTCTACTAGTACGAGTTCATATGCATTTTATATATCTCCTAATTTTCCTGCAGGTTCATCTTTAACTCTTAACAATAATGGAATTATAATAGGCGCCGGAGGATTAGGTGGTGCAGGTGGAACCGGCACTCAAACTGGATCTTCAGGTGGTGCTGGCGGCGCCGGCGGACCGGCACTGTACGCTGGGTATGGGGTGACTATTTACAATAGTATTATATATGGTGGTGGTGGTGGCGGTGGTGGAGGCGGTGGCAGTGTGTGGCTTGACTCACAGTTTAGTAAAAGCTATATATCGTACACAGGAGGTGCCGGCGGCAATGGCGCCGGCACCAATGGATCTACTTCAGCAACTGCCGGCCAGCCTAAAGGCACTCAAGGTGGCAATAACTCGGGATCCGGCGGCAATGGCGGCGCTGTTGGGGTTGCAGGCGTCACCGGGGGTGTAGGGACTTATTTGGGTTCGGTTGTTCCAGGTGGCGGAGGAGGTGCCCCTGGTTCTGCTATTGCCGGAGTAAGTAATGTATTTTGGTTAAACTATGGCACTGTTATCGGTACACAAACATAAAAGGATACCATGAGTTCATTTGATTACATATTTGATAATACTACAAATACTGCGTCTGTTATATTGCACCCAGGAATACCTAGGATCGATGTAATAGTTCCTGATGATATCATTCAATTTAATAAAATTGAAGAATATCTTAGTGGATTTGTTACGTCACAATATGATGCAACACGATTGTTTCTATTAGAGGAAAAAAAATCAAAAACTGTAATGTATGTCTCTCCTAATACATTAAATGCATCGCCGCTAGCGGTATCCATACTGAATAAATGTAATGAGTTATATCCCTTTCGTTTCAAGTGGACATCTGATATAAATGACACAACTGTTAATAATTGTTTCTACGACTATAGATTCAACCAAGAATTTGTAGTAGCGTTTGCTAAATTTAAGTTGATTACAAGAAAAATTATTTTAAAATTGCAGAATAAGTCAGTATTGAATGAGATATTAAGAACAACTAATTTAGACTATATAGACACTAAAATAGCCAGTCCTCATTTACTATCATTAAAAACACCCAAAAATATAAACGATATTAATACTTTTTTTGATAGCAGTACCACTTACATTGTAAAACCTGTTTATGGATTTCAATCTAGTACTAGGATATATGACAGACAACAGTATACCAATCCAAGCAAGTTTATATCAGATATTATAAAACAACATGGATCAATAGATAACTTTTTTATAATGCAAAAAAATGAAAATAAATTTGTTTGGTCTAGTGAAACTCAAAATGACACGCCTGTATTCATTCAACAGGTAATACCTATTCAAGGTGTTTATACATGTTATAGTATATATAACAGTTATACCCATGTCGATGTAACAATAATACCCAAAGACAATTCTACAATATTAGAATCTTCACAAGAGGCAAAACTTAAAGAACTTATCAGATCAGTCATGTACTTGAATAGACTAACAACTACTTTTGTAACTTTTAAAGTTATTCTATCAAATAATAATTTTTATTTTATAGACCTTTCACAATCCATGTATCCTATCTTGACAGGCGATGATGTAAATAAAAATGTTATTGACTTAGCAAAATTATTATTTTCTGCACTATCTTAATAACATGAAATGTATGTTGCTTGGAATTTTATTAAAACTATCATCATGGAAATAAGTTGTAACTTTTTTAATCTCAGATGAGTTAATTTGAATTGGGTATTGAAATTGTGGGCCGTCATAAGCAAATGTGTGAAATTCATTACCGGCGCTCACTGGATTTGTAAATTTGTCCATTTTGTTCATAACTGTACCTAATTCTTTGATAAAGTCTATATTGTACTCTTTGCCTAAAATAGAAGCATCGTGTATGTAATCATCAGTAGATACCACTTTACATTTATAACCTTCATTAATTATATACATTGCTTCATTCATGCAATTTTCAGTAGAATGTGAATTCGGCGACATTGCCGATAATCCTACTTCATCTGCGGTATCTGCTAACCAAATACCCATTGCAGGGTTTCCGCCCTCTCCTGTTATAAGGTGAGTAAGATTGTTTTCTGTTACTATTGGTTTAAGAAATTCGATAAACCCATTCATAGTAAAGTCAAATACATTAGGTAATTCGTGGGGTACAAGAGTACATCCCAATGAATCTGCTTGCTGTTGTAATAGTTCTTTCGATAATCCGGATGAGTGAACCGAATATGTATTTGGATTTAATTCGGGCATATCATATATAATGGGCACTAGATGCGTTACATTTATACCGGCGAGTCTTGCTTTGTGCAACGCAATAGTGCAATCTTTACCACCCGACCATAATACTATACCTTTATTCATATTAGTTCTCCTGAAGTATTTATGTAGAACATAGTTACCCTTTTCTTTTGACTTATTCAATCAATCATATATAGTACCTGATACAGATAGTCAAGTGCATGATATTATATCCAAAAATATTGACAACACAAAAGAATAAATATATACTGTAAGTTATTGCTGTATGAAGCAAAGAGAAAAGTGTTCTGGACGGGGGTGCGAATCCCCCCAGGTCCACCATAAGGAAGTTTGATGCGTATTAATGAGATTGCCGGTGCAAAACTAAGTTTCAACACAACAAAAGGTAGTAATACTATTGGTGTTGAAATGAATGTGGATGGGCAATATGCAGGAACGTTTCAATACGATGCAGATAGTGGAAGAAGTTTAGTAGAGTTAGATCCAACCTTTCAAGGCAAGGGATTAGGTAAAATTCTAATACTAAAAGGAATCTATACTGCCATCATGTCAGGATTAGATTATGTAGAAGATGAGTCACGCACCCAAGCATTTGATAATGCTATGGATAGTTTGGCAGACTCGGGGTATATAGTCAACGATGATGAGTATTGGTATGTTACCGGTACCGGTGAGCAGTATCTCAAACAAGTTTCTTTATGATGGGCCTGCATAGTTTCGACAGGGCAAGTAGTAACAGAGTGGACAGCACGGTAGGCGATGACCGTTAATCAAGCAAAAAAAGTAAACGCAAACGACTCACAGTTCGCATTAGCAGCCTAAACACTGCTTAGGGTAAGACATACCTCGTAACAGAAAATCAGAAAAGGCTCTTAGGAGCCTTTTTCTCTAAGTGTTTACACTAATAAAGATTACTGATTTTCTCTATATCAAATTAATGATTTTCTCTATATCAATATTTTATATATCTGTTATACTAATCATGCACTAAGGTGCGTAACTTAAAAGGAGAAAACTATGTGGACAAAACCAACAGCAAGCGATATGCGCTTCGGTTTCGAAATCACTATGTATATCGCTAACCGATAACATGGGGGAAGGGCACTAGTTGCCCTTTTTCTTTTATACTGTCAACGAAAAACATTATCAGTGCGTTATATATGTATAGGAGAAAAGTATGCAAGAACGTGCAACATGTAATAGTGATTCAAGCAAACCAAGTAAGTATGAATCAATTTTATATACTCATACATGGTCATCAAAGAATACGTACTCGGATAGTGATAAAAAGAGAAGTACAGCTTGCAAAGATCCAAACAGTAAGAAAAAATAGTTTCCCTTTTCTTTTGACTTGTACGTATAATCATATATAATACGTGTATGAGTACTGAACAAGATAAATTCAACCATTCTAAGCGTTTACTCAAAGATGAGAACGCCATTAAAAAACAAACTAAGATTGCCAAGGCTGCTGGTGTAAAAGTTGACGAACCTCATAAGTTTGCCAAGCACCATGCACTAGATTGCGGTAATCCAGAATGTTTTTTATGCGGTAATCCTAGAAAAACGCATAAGGATAAACTAACTCAACAAGAGAAACGTTTATTCCAAGATACGGAAGAGATTAGGGATAGACACAGTAATGGTCTACCCAATAGCAATGAATAAGACAATAATATTTCTGTCATATTCTACACTATAAATATATTATCATTTACACACAAGGAGATAAAATGAAATTCACAAAACTAGCAGTAACATTTGCATCATTATTGATTGCAGGTTCAGCCATAGCCGCAGGTGGCTATGCATCATTGGAATATTCTGATGAAAACACCCGTGCAACAAGCGTAGGTAGTATTAAAGAAGCAGTAGTAGTTGGTACTAAAGACGGTGCAATGGATTACAGCCTTAAAATGGAAAACGGCCAAACCGCATTCGGTAGTGGTTCTATTTCCCAAGGTCTAGAAGTACGTGTCAAAAGAACTTTTGATATGTTCTACTTAGGTGGACGTTTAGGTGAGAAAATCACTAGCAGTACACACTTCAGTCATTATGCAGTTGATGGCGGTGTTAAGATTCCTCTTGGCTCTGGTTTTACTGGTGATGTTGGTGCTCGTTATCGCAATGCGTTTGAGTCTGGTAACAGTTTCAAAACCACACGCGGTCACGTTGCAGTAGGTTATGCGCTTACTAAACAAGATGCAGTTGCAGTTCGTTGGAGCCGTAGCTACGGTGACGAAGAAAAAGATGCATGGCGTCTACAGTACACACGTAGTTTCTAATTTAAAAGAAATATATGACCGAACAAATTAAAGGTACTCGCACAGAGGAAAATCTTAAAGCCGCATTTGCAGGTGAATCACAAGCCAATCGTAGATACTTGTATTTTGCAAACATGGCAGATGTAGCCGGAGATAATGATATTGCTGCCTTATTTCGCAGTACAGCAGAAGGTGAAACTGGACATGCCCATGGTCACATGGAATTTTTAGTCGAAGGTGGCGCAGGTGATCCGGGTACAGGTATGAGTGCTAAAACTACTACCGAAGCATTAGAATCAGCTATTCATGGTGAAACACATGAATACACTGATATGTATCCTGGTATGGCTAAAACTGCCCGAGATGAAGGGTTTGACGAAGTAGCAGATTGGTTTGAAACATTGGCAAAAGCAGAACGTAGTCACGCTAATCGTTTTACTAAGGCCTTGGCTGCACACAAAGAAACACAATAACAACTAGTTTCTAATATTAAAGGCTCTTAGGAGCCTTTTTTAACCTCTATGTTTTATTGACATAAATTAATACATGCGTATTGATAGTAGTTTGGATTGGTGGAAGATTGAAATTGAATTAACTAATCAAGTAGATAGTATTGGCTACAATCCCGACCTAGTAAAAATGCTAAAAAATATTGATGTAATGGTAGATGATTTAAGCAAATTAGAAGTTGAGGCACGTAGAACACACGTGCAACATTATGCTAAAGTAAAATTAGATAAAGTCAATAATGCAATTGACCATTTAGAAAAATTACTATTGATAGCTAAACTGATGTACTAAACCAGTACTGAGGACACTTTTGGCGTCAGACATAAGTACCACTACTATTTTGTACCCATACATCGGTACTAGGAAATTGTCTAGTTGTTCCTGGCCATATAATTCTTATTGCACCGTTAATGCCGCCACGACCTCGGGCACCAAGGGTACTTGCTACTCCACCACCATAAGTTGCTCCTCCCCCGGCGCCATATTTTTGAGGTGCGCCAATGCTGATATGCCTCCATGCATTTTCTCCGGTAGTACCGGCTGAATAATTTGCATAAACACCACTAGTTTGCCCGGCAGCCCCTCCACCGTCTCCCCCCGAGGCTACACCACCGGCGGTGGGGTTGCTAGCCGCAAAACCACCACCACCACCACCTCCACCAGCCCCACCAGTTCCACCGTGGGGAACACCGGCGGCAGGATTTTTTCCTCCCTGACCACCATTGCCACTAAATCCACCACCCCCACCTCCGCCTCCGCCATAAATATTTCCACCAGCGCCACCGTATCCCCCACCATCATATAACCCAGTTATTGCGCCGCTATAACTCGCTATTTGACCGTTAAGTCCACCACTCGCCGCGACACCGCCACCGGCAATAGTAGTATAACCAGCATGCCCGGGTTTTAAATTTATACTACTAGCACCGCCGTGTCCACCTTTTTTGTAAGTAGTTACCGTACTATTCCATGCGCTAACACTTGGACTATATCCACCTTTGCCTACAGTAAGACTTATCTCTTGCCCGGGTGTTACTGCTACATTATTGCGATATGCAGTGGCTCCACCTGCGCCACCACCAGACCATTGTGATCCAGTAAAACTTGATAATCCACCACCAGCACCACCACCAGTAACTACAAATGATATACTTGTAACTCCCGCAGGAACAGTCCAGGTATATGAAGTTGTTTCGGCTGCTGTCCCTGTTGAACTTCCAGGGCTAGCATATAACACACTTCCTGGCTCTGTCGCACTAGTATCGTTTATAGTAACTGCACTACTTGTAGCAACAATTTTTCCGGTTATTGAGATTTTTCTAATAGCAACAGTAAATGTTTCACTTCCTTCAGTCGTATTATCACTTGTTGGGGTTACCGTGAATGAACCGGATCTATTCGTTATAGTGAATGATCCTGAACTAGTTCCAAAATCTCCTGAATTAGTTTCGATAGTCCAATGTAGTGTAGTACCATCTGGTACGTTAGTTGTGGTGATATCAAATGTACCGTTACTACCTTCGTCAATACTACTGGGTATTGATGAAAATGTATAAGTTGATTTTTTACTTCTGGGTTTAGTAGAATTTAAACTTGAAAGTCTAGCCATATATTATCCGTATGTTCCGTAATCACCTAATACTACCCAAGCACCAGCGCTGGTTCTTATCAAAGTGATAGTTTCCATTTCAGTTTTGTTAGCTGTGGGTACCGGGGTAGAGCCATACGACCACTTAATAGTTTCACCAGCACCACCGATTTGAACAGTACTTGCATAATAACCTGTTGTCTGTGCTAATATCAATGTAACTACAATAGTTCTATTAACTGTTGTAGGTACGTTTGTAAAATTTACCGTAAAGTTTGATGTTGGACTAATATAGAATATTGAACTTGTATTCAAATCGCATATAATTGTAGATGTAAACGATGGGCTAACCATCAATTCAGTGCTTTTTTGTATCGTAGTCCAGCCTAGTAAACTAATATTGCTGGTTATGTTGCCTATACTTGCGTTTGGTGTTGTTATGTTATTGTTTAATGATACATAATTAGCACCAACTAAATTACCAAGACTTGCATTACCTGATGTTATGTTTGCAGTAACATACATTAATGTTGATTGCAAATTACCAGTAAGTGCATCAAACTTTAATGATGCATTACTTCCAAGAGCATAGTTAGATGTAGTAGCACCGTTAGCAAATACTGGATAATACGTACTGGTTGATTGTGTGGTTACGCTAGTAAAATCACTTACATTTGCATGTGCCACGTTAAGATTTGCAACACGTACTGTACTTGACACATACATAGGTGGCAGACTAGCAGTTGTTAATACTGTACTAATTAATCGATTAGCAGTAACATTACCACTACTAGTCAAGTCACCGGTACTACCTACTGCTCTTAGTTTAGCACTGCCATAAATTGAATATTCACTACCTGATCTAGCAGTACTCATGGTAAGATAATAAAGACCGGTATCACTATCACCTGAGTTTACTATTAGTTGATCTGCTTTACCAGCCGCCGCAACATTTAGATTTGCAACACGTGTTGTACTTGTAACAATCATAGGTGCATTACCAGTAGCCACAGTACTAATTAGAACATTGCCTTGTAATGTACCACTACTAGTCAAGTCACCGGTACTACCTACTGCTCTTAATGTAGCACTTCCATAAATTGTATAATTGCTACCTGATCTAGCAGTACTCATGGTAAGATAATAAAGACCGGTATCACTATCACCTGAGTTTACTATTAATTGATCTGCCTTACCAGCTGCCGCAACATTTAGATTTGCAACACGTGTTGTGCTTGTAACTATCATAGGTGCATTACCAGTAGCCACACTACTAACTAGAACATTGCCTTGCAATGCACCACTACTTGTTAGATTACCTGTACTACCCACTGCTCTTAGTGTAGCACTGCCATAAATTGAATATTCACTACCTGATCTAGCGGTACTCATAGTAAGATAATAAAGACCGGTATCACTATCACCTGAGTTTACTATTAATTGATCTGCCTTACCAGCTGCCGCAACATTTAGATTTGCAACACGTGTTGTACTTGTAACTATCATTGGTGAAGTACCAATAGCCACACTACTAACTAGAACATTGCCTTGTAGTGCACCAGTACTTGTCAAGTTACCTGTACTACCTACTGCTCTTAATGTAGCACTTCCATAAATTGAATATTCACTGCCACTTCTAGCAGTACTCATGGTAAGATAATAAAGACCGGTATCACTATCACCTGAGTTTACTACTAGTTGATCTGCCTTACCAGAACTTGCCACGTTAAGATTTGCAACACGT
>Ga0208966_1000023_pt1 | contig 50831 bp, 61 predicted proteins | sample GreLakmeHU45MSRF_FD_187701 | JGI IMG/M metagenome (GOLD analysis project Ga0208966, IMG submission 187701) | Freshwater lentic microbial communities from great Laurentian Lakes, MI, USA - Great Lakes metaG HU45MSRF (SPAdes) | ecosystem: Environmental > Aquatic > Freshwater > Lake | place: Great...
CAAACAAAGCAACCTCGTCTTTAGTATCAGAGTTAGAAGATAAGCTTACCCCCGAACCAACCCCAGAACTAGACAGTGCGGAACCACCGAGCCCAGCCCCAACCCCCACTCCCGAAGAAGAAGCTCCAAAACCGTTTAAGGTAACTAGAACTTTTGAAGAACGACAAAAGTCTCACGATGCAAATGTTTCAAAAGCTTTTGCAAATTACGCCGAAAAAGGTGGTGGTCATGACACGCCAGAATTTCAAGAGTATAAAAAGCTTGATAAAGCTATACTCCCCGGAGATGGTCGTTCGGGTTATCCTAGCGAAAGATCAGACCCTGCTTTATCTGATTCTGGAAATGATACCCCAGAACAAAAAGCAATTAAAAAAGCCAACAAATTAAACGAGCAAGAAGATTACGAAAAGCGTTTAGCAGAGCATGATGAAAAAGTAAAAGAAGCTTATAAAAAATCTAACCTTGAAGAAAGGCGTGATAAAGCTGAAAAATCAGGATCAAAATTAAAGCAACATCCATTATTAAAGTCTGCAAGAGATAATTTTGTAGACACAAAAAAATCTTATAATATTAGTCACCCAGAAGTTGCTACCTCTCTTGCAGCGTTTAGAAATTTGCCGGGGGATGCTAGTGAAGAAGTAAAAGAGAACGCATTTAAAACTTACGATGACGCAAACAAAAAAGCAAAGGCTACACCAGAAGGCATAAAGTTTGACAAAGATGAGAATGATCTTTTTGAGTTAGAGTCCTTTTCTGGAATATCTAAAACTGAACACCCCGAACTCCTTAAAACACCAGAAGGCATTGAGCACAACAAAGCGGTTGAAGAGTTAAATAATCCAAGTGATCCTGATGCTCAAAATTACAATCGTCTTTTAAAAGAACACGTTCCGCTAACCATCGCTAAACCCGTAGTAAAACCCTCTACCCTTCCAACCCCTGTCCCCGAAGTTAAAGCTCCCGTTCCTGTCCCCGAAATCAAAGCTCCTATCCCCGAGAAAGTAAAAGACGCTAAAGAAGAAGCTCTAGAAAAAATAAATAAAGCAAGAAGCAAGCTGTCAGATCGGCCAGAAATTACCAAAGCTTACAATAAAGCAGAACTTGCGGGAAAAACTTTTGACGAAAAATATCCCGAAGTTGAAGAAGCTAGAAAAGTCGCTCAAGAGCTTTGGTCAAAAGTAACTAACGATCCGGAATTAAAAGCTTCAGCGGAATTAGTCGAAAAAGATAACTCATATGAAAGACATAATGATCTTAGAAATGCAAAAAGTAAAGAGTTTGGCGAAGACAAAGCATTCAAAAAATTTAATGATTTACATACTACTCGGATGAACACAGAAGAAGGTGTTGCACTTACAAAAGCTAATGACGAATATGCCGAAATAGATTATTTCAATCGCATTGGTGGAGCAAATAAAGAGACACATCATAAAGATTTAGTAAACACACCCGAAGGTATTGAATACAACAAAGCCGTAAAAGCTTATTTATACGATGCAAATCAAACTCCACTCCCCGCACCTATGCACGATACTTCGTTTGGGGGGTTTAGCAAACCTCTAGAAGAAGATATCTTAGCTCCCGAAGTCAAAGCTCCCACTCCCAAAGCAGAAGTCAAACCGCAAGAGCCCGCAGAAGAATCTTCCAATTGGATGCTAGGACTCTTAGCAACTGGTGGTGCTCTTGCTGCTGGTGGAATCTTTGGAGCCAAGAAACTTTTAGGTGGAAAGAAAAAAGCACCAAAAAAGAAAGCTCCAAAAGAAAAACCTAAGGTGGATACTAACTCTTTAAACAGAGAAGGTGAAATACCAAGAACTGTTCCATCGATGTCAATAGATACGACAACGATGGGCAGAGGAAATTTTATTCCATTGTTCAAAGATTTAGAAAAAGAATTTGAGGGGGATGATCGTTATAAATTAAAGTTTAATCCCGAAAGCCAGAATCTACCTCCCGAAGAGGCAATGCATGCTTTTTTAAATGATAATCAAAAATTACTATCTCATCTTTTTACAACGTACAATGTTTATAATAAAGCAACATCTTCTATTACTGGTCGTAACAATGTTGGTGGTGGAATTAGAAGTGGTGAGCAGGGATACGGTGCTGGCGTTGAAAAAAGTTTTGGGGATCTTTATGATTTAGATAACAAAAAAACAGATTCTCTAGCTTTAAAAAACATAGCTACAGAATGGGATAACAACAACCTTTCACAATTAATAGCGCAATACGATATGCAAGAGCCTCGTCCAGCAAGAGCAAGGGATATGCTGGCGGGCGATATAGTAGGAAGTGATAAAAATAAAAAAAGTCCTACTGGAATTTTTATTTTAAAAGGCGAAGTTGCTAAAGATAGTCAAAATCGTGAGTTCGTTGAAGGTGGCGGTTGGTCATCAGATAGTTTAATTCAAGAAAGAGAAAAATCTAAAAATGCAGCTATAGTTTTGGCACTAGGAGGCGCTTCGAGAAATGCAGAAATCATGGCTATCCCGCCAGATATTGTAGAAGCCGTAACAGGTTTACAGCCTCCCGCAATTCGAGAAAAACCTCCTGCCCCCATTGCAGAAGTAGAAGCTCCTAAACCCGCTCCTAAAAAACAAGCTGGGTTTTTAGAAAGCGTGCTTTCGCTTTTCTCTTCAAGTGCTTCTGTTGTAAAACAACCTAGACCTAAACCAAAAACAAAAAAAGAATTTAGAGAAAGGTATCTTGAAGCCTATGACGCGATGATAGCAGATGACCTATACGACGATGACAAAACAAAAAATTTAATAAAAGCTTTTGAAGAAGCTAAAGCCGATAACGAAGCTTATTTGGAAAAAGAGAAACTTAAAAATGCTGAAAACGAAGCAAGTAAATTAGAAGATACAAGCTTAGATGATATCTTATTCCCCGAAAAATTTGACAAGGAATTGGAAGAGAAAAATCCCCCTGCTACGCCAAAACCAGTAGTCGCCCCAGTAGCCAAACCAACAGTAGCACCAGTAGTCGCCCCAGTAGCCAAACCAACAGTAGCACCAGTAGTCGCCCCAGTAGCCAAACCTGTTCTTAGCCCGACACAAAAAAAACAAGAAGAGGCAAGAGCAAAAGTACGAGAACAATACGCACTTGAACAAACGCTTCCAAAGCCAGCCAAAAAAGAAAGTTATACAGATGAAGAAATAATAGCAGCTATGCGAAAGTTTGAGGCTGAATCAGATGCAGGAGTATACAACACTCCTAGAGTGCCAAACGAAAAAGATGAAAATGGCTTTGTAACTAGAGGCAAAGATGGTTCTAAATTTAAGCCTGCCCCAGAAATAGAAATGCCTCATGCAATTGCTTCTCTTCAAAAAGGTTCTGTTATTTATAATGAAGGAAATAATACGCCTTTTGAAGAACTTAGGGAACCACCACAAATAGTAAGATCAGAAAATCAAAATCATAACCCCAATGAAACTCCTCCAAAAATATTATTTAAAGATACCCTTGATGGTCATGGAAGAGGTGGCAGTCCAACAAGCTCTCAAATCAAATCAATTATCAGCAGAACTCCTATAGAGCAACCAAGCTATCCCAAAAAGATAGAATTAGCCGACAACTTTAAAAAGACGGGTGCGTTCCCTCCCGGTTCTTTTAAGCCAAAAAATCCGGCGCCCGAACCCGCCCCCGAAGCTGCCCCCGTAGCACAACCTTCTGTTGCTACCACACCTTCTGTTACATTATCTAAAGATAATTCTGACCTTTCAAAACTTTCTAATGAGACAATAAAAAGTTCTGTTTTACAAATTGAAGACGTAACAGGGAAACGGTTTTTTACTGTATTAAAAGAGTATGACACTTTTAAAGACGATTTAAAAACAAAAATAGACAGCATTTTAAAAGTTATGGGCTTGTTAGATGAAAAAGGAAATAAAAAATTCCAAATGGAAAGTGGTGGAAATTCAACCGCTGTTATGCTTGGCGATAAAGTTTTGCTTTCTAAGAGTGTAAAAGAAGGGGAAGAAATAGAAAACGAAAAAATAAAATTACATGCTCAGGCAGTACAACAAGGTTTGCCTATTGGTCAAGTTCATGAATTTTTTAACAATCCAAATAGAGAAGAAGATGAAGGTCATAAATGGATAAAGTTTATAACTGGGCATGAAATACAATCAAGGGCTCCTGGAAACTTATTACATAAAACAGACGGTACTAAAGTACAAAGTAGAGATGATCAAGCAACACAGATAGGTAATGAAGCAGATGAAATACTTAAAGCTACTCAACAACAAATTATAGATTTTTATAAAAATTGGTCCACTATAAATAATATGGGATTACAACCTGATCCTTCAAAACCGAGTAATTTCTTATTTGATCAAGAAAAAGGTTTTCAATTTGTTGATGTAGAAAAAAGGGAAGGTCCTGTACGTCCCGAAAGTCAATTAGCAGAATTTATTAATGTAATGGCTTATCAAGGTCGTATGTTTGGCGCATCTGATGATAATAAAGCTTTTGGTCAAGTAGCTGCTTTACTTAAACATGTAAATGATTCTTTACTTTCCGCAAACTTGATTGATAAACCTTTAAATGAACATGACAATATTAGCGCTTTTAAACTTCCAAAAATTAAAGAGGCTTTTGAAGCATTAGTAATTGCGGATCAAAATAAAAGTGAAAACGCAGAAGCTGTAGCTACCCCCGTAGCTGCACCCGTAGCACAACCAGCAATAGATCCTGAGTTTGACTTAAACCTCGATGAAGAAGTCACCCCCGAGCCCATCACCGCTGCACCAAAGAAGCCAGTTGTTTCAGAACGAGTAGCAAATGCCCAAAAAGCGCTTGACGATATAGATCTATATAACGACCCAGATAGTGAAGAAGCTAGTAAAGAATATGCAGCAATAGGGGCTGAAGGGATAGACAATCCAGAAAGAGTAAAAGCATTTAATGAGCGTAAAGCAATAGTTGACGAGTCGATTAATAATCAAGAAATAGCAAAGAAAGCAAAAGCACAGCGGGAAACAATTGGCCAAGAAACTAATAAAGGCGGTGATTGGCAAGCAAGGTATGACGAAGCAAGTGCTAAAGAAAACGAAGCAAATGAAAAAGTTGATAGCCCTGAGATGGCACAATCGATTTCTGAAGCAATTGCTAAACATGCGGAAGCGGTAGATAAAAGTCGAGGTCCCGATTGGCAAGCAAGAATGAATGCAGCATTTGCTAAACTTACCAAAATCATACAACGTAGAGATGTTGCTTTTGTTGAAAGACGTGCTGCTGCCCAAAAAGATTTAGACGATGCAAAAGCTGCGGAAGCCGCTTCCACACCAGCAAGCACCTCTGCGGATGGAACCCCGCCAGCAGCACAACCAACAGTAGACCCTATAGCGGTTGCCAAAGATAACTTAGCCACGGCGCAAAAGCAATTTGACATTGAAAAAGCAAAACTCAATGCTGGACGGGAGGAAGACGAGTTTACTCTCAATCTTGATACCACCGATGATTATGACACCGCAGAACAGAATTTAAACACTGCACAAAAAGAATACGATGATCTTGTAACCCCTCCAAAATCTCAACCAACACCACCAAAACATACTGCAAAAAGTTTTGCAAAAGATATTTCTGAAGGAGCCAGAAAAAATACTCCCGAAGACGTTGAGTTTTATAACAACAACAAAGACGAAATTGAAAAAGAACTTCAACAACTTAAAGATGCTACGTCTACACCTCAACCAACCGCAACACCAACACCTACCCCTGTGGGTGGAACCCCACCAGTAGTAACTCCATCAGTAGTAACTCCATCAGTAGTAACCCCACCAGTAGTGGCTACTGCAGCAACAACAGAAGAGCAAGAAGCAGCAGCAGAGAAAGTAGAAGAACAAAATAAATTAGATAAAGCAAACAAAGAAAAAGCAGAAAAAGCAGAAAAAGCAGATACTTTAAACAATGTTCCCCTAGGTAAAAAGACTTCCGCATATGTAAAAAAATTAGAAGCGGAAAATGTTAAGCACAATGCGGATTTAGCAGCAGCACAAAAAAGATCACAAACTATTAACGAAGAAGAAGATGATCAATCTATTTATGCTACCGAGCAAGCTGAAGCGTACAAAGATTCAAAGGGAAACGAAGCATCTATCGAAGGAAAGATTGGTAAGAACGCTGAGATAATTGAACTCATTAAAAAAGTATCTCTTGCTAATATCGAGCTTAAAAAGATATCTATTCAAGAACCGGACAAACTTCGTACCCGTAGATTAGAACGTGCTAGCTTTATCAATCAACTTGCCAAGCTTGGTGCAATTGATTTATCAACAAAAGAAAACCTCCTTAATTCCAACAAAGAAGAATACGACAAAATTGAAGACGAACAAAAGGAAAAGAAAGATAAAGCAATTGAAGCTAGTACCAATGTAAGTACAAAACCAAAAAGCGAAAAAGAAGATATTCTAAAATCCGAAAAAGAAAATAAAGAATTAACAAAGTTTCAAGAAGCAGCAGACCCTATTACTTTAATGGAAGCCTTGGGGGAAACAGCAAACCGTCTTACCGGCGCTGCCTACGGTAATAAACAAATGGGTTGGGAAGGTGGTGGACAAAGCCTTGATTACACCAAATCCTTTAAAACCTTAAGCGGTCTTTTTTACGGCTCCCAAGAAAAAGATGCTGAAGGTAAAGATGTAGAATCTTATAGTTATAAAGGTACGACTGTAGATTCTAAAGGAAACAAAACTGAACAAGAAGGTACTGTCAAAGCTAGTTCCGCTGAAGAAGCTTTAGCCATGCTCAATGATGAGTGCGGTATGTTTGTTACAAGTTTAGTAGCTGCGGATACTGGACTGTTAGCTTGGGTTGCTAGGCTAAGAAACGTTGAAGGATTCCGTAACGAAATGAATACGGAAGATGATGATGGAAATCTTGTTTTAGAAAACAACGCAACCGCTCATGCTTTAGATTTTAACCAACAAAAAGTTGAAGAATCCGATAACGATGGTTCTGAAATCCCATACTTAGCTAAGATTGTTGAAATCTTACAAGCAATAATGGCTAAGAACGCAGCCCTTGATGCTACCCCCGTTACCGCCCCCGAAAAACCCAAGCCAGTAAAACAACAAACCACAACCCAAACTTCTAACCAACCCTCATCTCAACCTTCATCCCAACCTACTAAGGGTGGAAAATATGGAGGAGAACAGCCAGACCCCTCAGTAGGAACTTCTCAATCCAAACCAAGGAAAGCTACCCCTTCTACCCGTCCAAAAAGAGAAGTGTCTAAAGACCAAGAAGAAAAAGAAAACCAAGCTACTAAAGATTTGGAAACCGCACAAACAGAAGAAGCAAAACCTTCTACCGCTTTCCTAATGGGTTCGTCAACAGACGGATCTACGGATATGGAAAACGAGCATAACCAAGCTGTACTGCAAGCAGTAAAAGACAAAAGCATTAAAACTGCAAAAGCAAAAGAAGCGTTATTAAAAATCATACTTGAAGGTACAAAGCTTGAAGTTGCCAGGGTAAAGCTTTTGGCAGATGCCGCACAAACAGAAGCAGCGTTTTTCCCGAATGATATTGGACGACAAAAAAAGAATGAAGACGCTAGCCAATTAGTTATTGATTGGGAACAGTACGAAAGTGAAGATCAAGAAGCACTTGATACATTTACAAAAGATCCTAACAAGACTTTTGAGGAAGGAACTCTGGATGTAGAGAAAGATGCCCCCTTAGTGCAAGGCCATGGCGATCCTATTGTAAAGGGCCCTACACCTCCTATAGATAAGGATGAACAAGCATTCCTTGATGCAGGATCTTTAGATGCTACTAAAGAAGCAGAAAAGCTTGAAAAAGACCGACAAGCATCTTTAGAAAACGTAAAGAACTATCCCACACCTACTTTAGAAAAAGACATAAGAAGCCAACAAATCCATGTTGGAAATGAAAAGACTTTACTAGATCAAAGAGGTGGAGCACAGCCAAAAGAACACGACGATGCAGTAAAAGAATTAGAACGATTAGAAGGAGAACTTGCACGGCGACAATCTTTGGATGCTACTAAAGATCCAGAGCCCGAAGCGCCTGTTTTAAAAGAGGATGTTGTATCCGAAACAACTCCAATTGTTTCTGAAAGTCCTGCAATAGAAACTGCCCCGCAAGCAGGGCCTACTCCTCAAGAGGATTCCGAAGAGTTTGAACTAACACCCTCAAAAGATTTTCCAGCAGAGGAAATAAAAGAATATGAAACGTTAATGCAAAAATGGGCAGAGAAAAATGAAAGGGCAAAGAAAAAAAATCCTAACGCAAAACCACGAAAACCTTCTGCACGTTTACAAGCTTTAATGGAAAAGGTTGAAGCTCAATTAGCTGATAAAGAAGTTGCCTCAAAAGCAAGCGAACCGACTTCTCAACCCACAGATTCGGGAACCTCTCAAGCAACCCCACAAACTGATCCAGCTCCTATCACCTCTACTGAACCCGCTGCTTCTACAGCTAACCCGACTCCGGCGATAACCACAGGAAGCGTAAGTAACGATAACACTCCTAAAAACAAACATGAGAGCTTAGTAAAAGAATATGAAAAAGCAGAGCTTGAGCTTAGAGAGTTTATTAATGCTAATGAAAACAAGCCCGGTTTTGACGATACAGATAGCGATTTAGATAGAGAGAAAAAAAGACTTAAAGCAAACGTTGAAGCGGCATCTGCAAAATTCAACGCCCCCACAGAACCTAAAAGTTTTGTCAAAGGAAAATCCCCCGGAAAATCCCCCGGAAAATCCCCCGTAAAACGTAAAGGCACAGACACTGTTGAAGGACGCTTTACAGATCGAGAAGGTAAGATTGGTGACCAGCCTATCCTTGTGGGGCGAGATGAATATATCGTTACTGCTCCTGGCGGCGCAGCAAACCATGATCTCATCGCTGAGATGAACCGAACTGGAAAGCCAGTTAAAAGTTTTGAAAAGGGTTATTCCCCAGCAGGAATAGGTAATGCTTTTAAAAGCGTATCTACTGGTGCGAATAAGCTACTCAAAAACCTGTCTACTAGTGCAACAAAATTTTTATCTAAGCCTTTGGGTTCTGCCCACACAGACCGTAAGCCAACTTCCTTTGGAGGCAAGTTTTCAAGTGGCGATCCTTTAGCACCCTTAAAAGCTTTTGGGGCACAACTTGCAAACACCCGTGTAGGATTTTTTGCAAAAAGTCTTATAGGGCTAGGTGGTGCAGCTACTCATGCTATGAACAGTCTTGCCAGCTTTACCAAATCCGCTGGTGGTGACACTTTCAACACTCTCACAGGATCTATTGATTTATTGGTTGGGGCTATTGGAATACAACTCACTCCTTTGATTCTTCGAATTTCTATGTTCATTCAAAACATGGCCACACAAGTTCAAAATGGAACTGGAGTTTTTGGAGGGATAGTAAAAGCTGTTACTGGATTTATAACCAGTATTAGTGATGGGGATTTAAAATTCCTTATGACTCTGGGTTTGTTAGCTGCTGGCATCACGGCGTTAGCCCCAATATTTGGAGTAGTGTCAGGGGCTTTGGGATTATTTGCAACAGGAATATCAATAGCTATGGGGCTTTTTGCATCCCCCATCTTGTTGGCTATTGGAGGGATTACAGCTTTGGCATTTGCCATAGGAGGATTTCAAGGAATTGTAAATTTAGTTTGTGGGGTACTAAACAATTACAAAACCATTTTAGGCGTGGTAGCCAGTCTTTTTGGAGTATTGGCTGCTGTATGGGTTATAGCAAATGCGCCTCTTATATTGCTTGCTGGGGCTGTTAGTATAGTTGTTTTAGGATTAATGAAATTTGCGGATATGCTTACCAACTGGAAAAAAACCCCAGAACAAAAAGCTAAAGATAAAGAAGACGCAAAGAAAGATCCTGGCATTGCAGAAAAACTTAAAAATTTCAAAATGCCAGATATGACCGCTATGTTTGCAAAACTTCCCGGAGGGGCTGCATTGGCAGAGACTCTAGGACTAACACCTCCGGACCCTAAAAACATACAGCCTCCTAAAAAACTTACAAAAGAAGAGCAAGCTGCAAAAGATAAAGTAGATATGGCAACCCCCGTAACAGTGCCAAGACAACTAACAAAAAAAGAAGAAGATGCAAATCACCCTTTGCAGGGCCAAAAACAAGAGCTTGAAGAAAGAAGAGCAAAACATCAAAAAGATAAAGAAGCACAAGAAGCTAGAACAGGACAGCCTGACAAGTTGCGAGGCGGTATAATTGCTAAATTAGATTCTCAAATAAGCGGTTTAGATAGTCAAATTGTTAAGCCTACAAAAGTTGTTTCTAATGTGTACGCAGAAAGAAAAAAAGAAGAGGCTACACCCGCAGGCAAAGCAAGGATTGCAAGAGAAAGTTTAGCAGAGAAAAAAGAAAAGTTAGAAAGCATGGGTGGTCAGTTAGCGATGTCCATGAAAGCAAACCGTGCCCAACCAGCTTTCTCTTCCGTGGAAGAAGCCTCCAAGAAAATCCAAATTTCCGCTTTGGGTGTTGATCCTCTTGAAGCCAAGCAACAACTCCAAGCAGAAAAAGCTTTGCAACAACAGTTAAAAGCGTACACAGAATTAAACAATTCTGTTTTAGGTGTGAGTAAAGATATTCAAGCTCAACAGACCAGATAATTTTAAATATGAACTAGGAGATTTATGCCAGAGACAAAATTGACAATAGATGGTTTTGAAGTTACCTACTCCGAACGTCCTGGTTCCCCGAACGAAACATGTTCGGGAGATGTGTTTCGAGCTAGAAGAGTTTTTGATGTTCCCTTCCCCAAAAGATGGCTTTTTATAAAACACATGCTTGGAAACGCTACATTAGACACCAATAAATATTACACCAAGCGTACATTGCCAGACCAATATTTTGCTTACTTTTCAGCAACAACTGCTAAACCAAAAGCATTTATGGTTGCTACTTCACTAGAAGGTGTTGAATGTTTAGGCAAACAAAAAATGATTACTAACGGTTTAGAAGCAGGAACAAAAATCGGTTTTACAAACTACGATATTGCTAGAGTTACAATAGGGTACGAAGCAGTGACATACGATTTACTTACAGATACTGAAATGGGAACATCTACTGAATACGACTGCAAAAGGTTTGTCACCGTTTTTCGACAACCAACAGCCGAGTTTTTAACTCTTCCTCAAGGAGCTTTTAAATGGGTAGAGTTTGATAATTTTGGAAAAAGTCTAGTGATTCCCGGAACAGACATTCCTTGCGGAACTCCCGTAGTTGGATCTAACGGAAAAATCATTTCCGCTCAAGAGGTAGTTGTTATCCACCATAAAGTTCCGGGCATTCCAAAAGCTTTAAACACTCATATAGGAACTGTTAATGATAAAGAATGGCCATCTCTTAGGGCACAAAGGGGGCAATTACTTTTAGCAAATATAGAATTAAAACCATACAAATGGTTAGACAATCAACGTCTTTACGACATCACTTTTAAATTCAAATTTTTTGACCCAGATCCCGTAGCAACAGCAGCCGGTATTGCGATTAGTCCTGAGTTAGCTCGGGGCCACAATTGGTTTCTTCAATATTTTCCAAATCCAGATGCTGCAACGCTTTTAACCAATCCGCTAGCAGGAGATCCCAAGTACAAACAAATTACGCATAACGGCTATCCTGATTACCATAAGACAAAGCCCGGAACTCCTGTTTATCGATATTCAGATTTTAAACTTTTATTTTCTACCTATCAAGAAACAACATCTGGAAGCGGTCTATATTAATCTAGCATTAAACCCCGTGGTTTGTATAATATACAATACCTATACTAAAAGGGTAAAAATGGCAAAAACATACGAACTTCTTATTGATCAGGGCAGTACCCTCTCTGTCCTTTTTACTCTTAAGGATGAGTTAGGAGTCCCTTTAAACCTTACGGGCTACGAAGTCCGTATGCAAATACGGTCTTCCTACACCTCTACCGCTGTAGTATTAAACCTCTCAACCACCCTAGGAACAATCCTTTTAGACCCCCTGCTAGGAAAGATAACGATCACCGCTACCGCTGCTGTGACCGCAGCCCTTCCAGCCAAGCGGTATGTCTACGATATTGAAACCGTATCTCCAACCGGATTTGTCACTCGGTTTGTACAAGGAAACGTAGTCGTCTCACCGGAGGTAACACGCTAATGCCAGACATTACAATCACCCCGCAAACGACACAAGTAACCGTTAACACACAAACTACCCAAGTGACCGTATCTCAAACCGGAACACAAGGTCCCCCCGGCGCTGCTGGCCCTGCCGGTATTTCTTCTTTGTCTCTTATGAACGACGTAACCATAACCGGCCCAGTCAACAATCAGTTTTTGAAATACAACGGTACAAAGTGGACTAACGTAAACACTGAAACGATTGACGGCGGTAACTATTAATTTTAACTTAAAGGATTCTCGACGATGGCAAACACTATCCGCATTAAACGAAGATCATCCGCAGGGGCTGCTGGTTCTCCCGCAACACTAACTCCTGCCGAGCTTGCGTATAACGAAAATGACAATACCCTTTACTACGGGTTTGGTGATGGGGGTGTTGGACTATCTTCTTCTGTAGTCCCGATTGCTGGCTCTGGTGCGTTTATGACTACTGGAACTACGCAAACAGTTTCCGCAGCAAAGACTTTTTCTAACATCACTATCTCTGGCGGTTCTATCACAGGAATCACCGACCTTGCTATTGCAGACGGTGGTACGGGATCTTCCACAGCAGCGGGGGCTTTAACAAACTTGGGTGCATACCCTGCAACCAACCCAACGGGATATACTACTAATGTTGGCACGATAACAGGGATAGGTTTAACAGTACCTAGCTTTTTAACCTACATAGGTAGTCCTATGCGATTGACAAGTGGTTCTGGAGATTTAGGTATTGGTTTAGCAACTCAGTCAATGAATACTGTTTTTGCAGGCCCTTTATCCGGTTCTGTATCTACACCAACTTTTCGCAGTTTAGTTTCCGCTGACATTCCCGCTTTAGCATACCTCCCAATTACGGGTGGAACCGTTTCGGGAGCCGTTGTAATTACTGGCGATTTAACAATTAATGGTACGACCACTACAGTTAGCTCTTCAACTTTGACTGTTGCAGATAAGAACATTGAGTTAGCAAAAGGTTCTACCACCGAAGCAGGGGCGACAGGCGGGGGTATCACGCTTCATGGGTTAGTTCCCCACACCATTATCTATACTACCGAAACTTCATCTTGGGATTTTTCTGAACATGTTAACCTAGTTACTGGAAAAGCATTTAAGATTAACGGCGTTTCTGTTCTGTCAGCTACTTCATTAGACGGCGTAGATATAAACGGAGGTACATTTTAGTGCCAAGTATTTGCGTTTCTGGTGCTGGTAACAATGCCGTAAATGGAACTTACACGCAAAGTGAAAGCGTGTGGGTAAAAGATGTAAACACTAGCATTTCATATGAAAATGATGGGGGTGATAGAGATTTTGCTTGGATGCTACGATACAACGGCAACCTAGAATATCAAAATGCTACGGGCTCGGCTACACCAACATCTAGTGCATGGGGAACCGTTTATTCTACTGCTCCTGCCCCGACAGTAACAGATGGAGCTTGTGGAACTGCACCAACTCCTACACCAACTCCGACACCAAACACAATAAGAATAAAAAGAAGTAGTACAACTACAGCAACTCCTACATCTCTTTTAGAGGGAGAACTTGCTGCCAATATTTTAGATAAAAAATTATGGATTGGTAATTCTAGCAAAACCCCTGTTTTAATTTCTGATTATAATAACGCTGGTGGATCTGGAACTGTAACTTCTGTTGGTCTTACTGTTCCTACGGGGTTGTCTGTAGCAAATTCTCCTGTTACAACTGCTGCTTCGTTAAATGTAACTTTAACTGCTGGTTATTCAATTCCAACTACAACTTCTCAAGGAAACTGGGATACAGCATACACTCAAAAAGGCCAATGGACAGGTGGTTCGACTAGCCTTGTTGCAGCAACTGGACGAACTTCTTTAGGTTTAGTAATTGGAACGAATGTTCAAGCATGGGATGCTGACCTTGATGCTATAGGTGCGATTGCAGGGACTACTGGGATACTTAAAAAAACCGCAGCAAATACTTGGTCGCTTGATACAACCGCTTACACTGCTAATGCAGGTACTGTTACTTCAGTGGCTGCATTAACTTTAGGAACAACTGGAACTGATCTATCTAGCACGGTTGCAACAGGAACTGTAACCCCTGTCATTACTTTGAATGTTCCGACAGCATCAGCAACAAACAGAGGTGCTTTAAGTTCTACTGATTGGAGTAACTTTAACACAGCCTACAGCAACAGAATAACAAGTCTTACAAAGACAGGAACTGGAGCCGCAACTTTAACATCGAATGTTTTAAATATTCCAACACCAGCAACAGCAACATTCACATCCTTGACTGTAACAGGTAGTAGTGGTGCAAGTACATTATCGGCAGGAGTATTAAATGTTCCAACCTACACCTTAAGTGGGCTAGGTGGTCAAGCTTTAGCCACTAACTTAACTTCTTTATCTGGGTTAACTTACGTCTCTGCTTCGTTTGTCAAGATGACAGCATTGGGTACCTTCTCGCTCGATACAACCGCTTACACCGCAAATACTGGAACAGTTACTAGTGTAGGTGCAAGTGTTCCAACTGGACTTTCTATTTCTGGAAGCCCAATTACTAGCAGCGGGACTCTGGCTATAACTTTGACCGCTGGTTATTCCATTCCTACCACGGCAAGTCAAACTAACTGGGATTCTGGCTACAATCAAAGACTTCAATGGGATGGCGGGGCAACTAACCTTGTAGCAGCAACGGCCAGAACTTCATTAGGAGCTACTACTGTAGGTGGAAATCTTCTTACTTTAGTAAATCCCTCAGCAGTAACATTCCCCCGGCTCAACTTGGACAATACAGTTTCTGCTTTGGATGCTGCAACCTTTAGAAGTGCAATAGGTGCTGGTACTTCTTCGACACCCATCCTAGAAAACTTACAAACTATCAGCACTAGTAGAACTCTGACGGCAGCAAGTAACGGCACTAGCCTTGGGCCAATTACAATTAATACATCAGTAACCGTAGCCCTTAGCAATGGACAAAGGTGGATTATCTTATGAGCATAATTATTAACGGATCGAACACCCCAACGGCAGGCAGTGCAGCAATCGGCAACGGCACCGAACTTGCGTTTACCGCTGCTGGAACTTCCGGTCAGGTGTTAACCTCACAGGGCGCATCGAGTGCGATCTGGTCAGCAGCTAGTGTGCCTATTTCCACAGGAGTTTCTGGACTGGGAACCAATGTCGCCTCATTCCTTGCGACACCAAGTTCTGCCAATCTTGCATCATGCCTCACGGATGAAACTGGAACAGGGGCTAATGTTTTCGCTACTAGCCCTACGCTCGTCACTCCTATACTTGGCACACCTTCAAGCGGAACGCTAACCAGTTGCACCGGACTTCCAATCTCCACAGGAGTTTCTGGACTTGGGACAAGTGTTGCGACCTTCCTTGCTACACCATCTTCAGCAAACTTGGCAGCAGTATTGACAGACGAAACAGGCACGGGGGCAAATGTTTTTGCTACCTCACCAGCACTTACCACACCTACGATTACCGGACTAAATGAAACAAAAACAGCATTAACAATTTCTGTTGGTGCAGTAGCAGTTGATTGTGCTATTGCTAATGTGTTTTCACTATTTTTAAATGCAGCGGTAACAAGTTTAACTTTTAGTAATGTTCCTACGGCCCCAAAAACTTATGGATTTACTCTGGCAGTTACGGCAGATGGAACGGCTCGATCTTTAACTTGGCCAGCTTCGGTAAAATGGGCTGGCGGTACGGCCCCAACGCTGACATCGACTAACGGAAAAATAGATATATTTGTGTTGTCTACTTGGGATGGTGGCACCATATGGTATGCGATGACGGGAGGCCAGAACTTCTAATGCCAATCTCTAGGAAAATCATGGGTGTGAGTAGGGGTATTGCGGGTGCGTTGACGGCAGCAGGCACGATATCAACTGGGGCTAGCTCTGGCCCTAGCAGCATTGCCATTTCCGCAGATGGTGCAAGCGTTTATACGGCTAATGTTGGCTCTAATGCAGTTTCAATTTTCAATCGCAACACAAGCACAGGAGCGTTATCTGGAACCAGCACGATTTATAGTTCTGGCCCTAGCAGCATTGCCATTTCTGCTGATGGTGCTAGCGTTTACACATCAAGTAATATTAGCTCACTTTCAATTTTCAATCGCAACACAAGCACAGGAGCGTTATCTGGCACTAGTACTATTGCGATCAATAGTGGTTACCCTTTCTGCGTGGCCATTTCCGCAGATGGAAAAAATGTTTATGCAGCAGTTTATTATCCTAGCACAATCTATATTTACACACGCAACACTTCCACAGGTGCATTATCTGGAGCCAGCACGATTGCACCCGCAGCAAATTACAATCAAAACATAGCCGTTTCCCCAGATAATGTTAGCGTTTATATGGGAAGTATTAGCCCAAGGGGACTTTCAATCTACACTCGCAACACAAACACAGGAGCATTATCTGGTACTAGTACTATTTCGACTGGAAATTACCCTCTCGGCATTGCCATTTCCGCAGATGGAAAAAATGTTTATGTGGCTAATGCCGGTAGTGCCACCGTGTCAATCTTCACTCGCAACACCAGCACTGGTGAGTTAAGTGGAACTAGCACGATAGCGACAGGAAATGAGCCTTACAGCATTGCCATTTCCGCAGATGGTGCTAGCGTTTATACGGCTAATAATAGCTCTCATACAGTTTCAATTTTCAATCGCAACATCAGCACTGGTGAGTTAAGTGGAACTAGCACGATAGCGACAGGAACATCACCGCAAAGCGTTTGTATTTCAGCGGATGGAAAAAATGTTTATGTGGCTAATCAAGGTTCTAACACAGTCTCAATCTTTAATCGGAGCTAACCCATGCAATACGCAAAAATAAACGGTGACACAGTCTTAGAGTTTCCATCCTATCCACAGCGTGATCATCCGCAGACTAGCTTTGGCGATGGCTGGCACGGAGAAATAGATGGTATAGAATATGTAATCGTAGAATATGTACCTTATGAAAACACAGACCTAAACAAACAAGTTGTGTACGATAAATTACCACAAGCAGTAGATGGTGTTTGGAAGCTAAATTATTCTTTAGTGGACATTTCTTTAGAACAAGCAAAGTCTAATAAACTACAAAATATTGAGCAAGAATGGAGAAGTCTTGAAATACTTGGGTGGGACTCTGGTCAAGGCTATAGTCTAGGCATCACCCCTTCTGACGTAGCTCTCTTAGTAGGAGTCTACGTCCTAGCCAAGGAAGCCTCTACCCTAGGCTTACCCATCCCCTCTATCATTGCAAAAGACAACTCCAGTGTTCAATTTGCAACCTTAAACGAGATGACCACCCTACTGCTTCGCTACGGTGCAGCCCGTGCGGAGTTGTCTAGCACCTTTGCCCTAAAGCGTAAGGCTGTAGAAGCTGCTACCAGCGTAGAAAAAGTTACTGCTGTGGGGTAAAATCGGTTGACTTAGTAAAATACTTTTACTATATTAATAGTAAGGATTAGCTAGGAAGAGTACGATGCCAAACCCATCAGACAGTGATGACCCCATTCTGTACTATGTCTCGTTTAGTAAGACAGAAGTTGCAACGCCCCCAGAACCAAAACAATCTTCAACCCCAATTCCTCCCCCCGTAACCGTGGTAGAGTAATGCCCCACACAACTCCAAATATCCCAACGTCCCAACCAGACAACCGTAAAACCTCTACCATCAATGAAACGATGAAAGCGGCGAAGGGGAACGCTAACAACAGTTACGGCCCAGGCATTGCAGCTAACAGTACGTCTTCGGGAAACTCTGCTGCGTTAGATGAGACAGTACAAGAACGATCATTCTGGGCAATGATAACTCGAAGATTGCGGTTCTTTAATACCCCGCCAAACGCTTGGATACGAATACCTCACGATCAAAAGCCAAAAAATAAAGATGGGACGATTACCAGAGATCCTTGGGAAAGTTATGACGGTTACGGGTTTGACAGAACTCCTTCCAACATGCGTTACGCACCAGTTATAAACGGAATCAAAATAGGTAAAGATAAAGAACTAGGTATGCCTCAAGGTAATAATAACGAAGGTAGGTTTAATAGATATGGCCCTGCGGGTGGTAATTATCAATTAGAGTCTCCCAATTTTGGTGTTGAGGCAAGAAATCCTTTACCCGGTTTAGGTTCTAACCCGGATGACCCCGGCATGTGGGATACTGCTGGTTATTACAACAAGTATTATTGGGCTGGCCCCGATTCTCGATATTTAACACAGGGTAGTGACATGGGTGGTGGTTTAGATAATGGACAAGGTGGCTCAGTACAATTTGGTCCTAATGGAGAATGGTATAGAGGATATTGCCCCCATTATTTTTGGTGTTACGGATGGTGTGAAATAATTGAAAATTTAGATTTTAATAGGCTTGGGCATTTTTGGTGCGAAGTAGAAACTCGGGATGCTACAAACGCTATTCCGTATCTTGCAAACAGAAGGTACGAAAAGTCTAGAACCGTGCCCGGAGAAAAAGAACCGTGGCCAAATCCGGACCCTAATGAAAAAGAATTTTCAGAAGGCGCCTTTCCCGATACTAAATGGTTAAACAGGCCGTTTGAATGTAGGGAACATTTAGTTCCTAAAGAACATCAATCTCACGGAGGTCTTTGGGGTAGTGCAATGGGTCCTTCTGTCGCTCACGAAATTAATAACTGCTCTGCAAACCCTGGTGAAATAGTCCGTATGTATAAAGGCAAAGGAGACTACTATTTATTTTCTGGGAATATGGGTGTTTCATCTAAGCCCGAAAGTTCTACAAGTCAAGTTAAAATGAAAATGGGTACTGGGCATAGCAAAGGAGTTAATCGTAATGCGCCTTGGATGTTTTGGGCTGATAGTTGGCATATAAATAGGAGTTTTTAAAATGCCTTTTTCTTACGACTCAAAACTTCCTGACGATTTAAAACCGTCAGATCGGTTAGGTTCCCAGAGTGCAAAAGCTTTAGCCGACAATTTAAAAAACACGTCTAATTCCCAAACATCTTCTGGGTTTCAAACCTATTCTGGATCGGACGGTAAATCCGTTGGTGTTAATTCTAGATCTATGCAACCCCCTATTTGGGCACTAATCACTAATATAACAACAGTTGTATATGAACAAGACACAGATTACGAATCTTGGACAAACGAAAAGAAAATAGAATATAAAAAGAAAACACCTTGTAAAGTCAATTGGAAAGATTTAGCCGGTAAAATTTACGGACACCCATATGTTGCGGTAAAGACTTATTCTTGGGTAGAAGTTTCAGAAGACCTAAATTTAAGTCGATCTTACAAAGGGGCGCATAATGCTCGACTTCCGTTTTTTAATATTAATGAATCGTATATTAAAAGATACATTGCATGTTATCCAATAGTTGTTCCCGCACCTTCTTTAAATCAAGGCACAGTAAGAAAAAACCCAGCATATTGTATAAACGATAGTATGCCTAATAATATATTTAGTCCAGCTATACATGTTGGTGCATACACACTTTTATGGTATGGCTCCGGACCTTATATGTTTTTTGAATCTAACAGGCATACATATGATACTCCCCACATGATGGAGCAAGCTTATCTATGGAATGAGGATCATCCAAACTAATGCACTCATCACCCACTAACATTCCAGATATAAAAGTCGGAGATAATATTCGTGCAAGAACATTAAACCATCTTGCAGATATCGCAAAAAAAAATAGTAACAGTAACCAGTCTGACGGTATGCATGGTCATAGTTCTTCAACAGGAACAAGTTATAACATTTCTCCTGATTTAACAAAACGTTCTTTTTTTGTAATGATTACAAACGGCTGGAATGATGGAGATATGAACTCGTTTGTAGATGGTCCTCCTACAAAATATGGAGCTAACTCCGGAAATGCTGCTGGAGAGATATGTCACACGGGTGTTAAAACATACTCTTGGGTAGAGTTAAAAGAAGACAAAGATATTTACAGATATGGCGAAGAAATATTTCCCATAAATTCCCACCCTGCAAATTTAAAAAAAGACATTGTAAACGAATCCGATGTCCAAGCAAAATTTTGGCAACCAAATCCAACACCTACAGAAGAAGAAAAAAAAGAACTTAATTACGATCCACTTATTAAAAATAAAATACACATGCAATACCCCGGAAGAACGCCACCCGTACCCTTAAGAGATCCCCTTACAAATAAAATAGTATGGGCTTACCCATTTAGAAAAGCTTGTCGAACAGTTAATAAAGAATCTTTATTAGAGTACGACGAAGTGACAAAGCTATCTAAAGAGGGACTTAATACGACAGGAGTAAGATATGGACATTCTTCTACGTACCCTTTGTACGAAATAAATAATATTTTATTACCTTTGGGGTATGTAATGCGGGCTTACCAAGGACAGGGAAATTATTTAATGTGTTCAACGCCAAACGCTTATAGCTATTTTATGCCTTATCCATTGGCAGGTATGTCTTGTAGTATAGAAGGCATTGGAATTCCTTTTTCTTCTTTTGAGCCTGGGTATGGTCTTATTACAGATGTAGGTTTATTAGTAGGAAAAGAAAATGGTAGTTGCTGCGGAAAATACAATATATCTATACCCCGGTTGAAATCTAATGCTACAGCGGCTCAAACAACAGCTTACAATGATTATATAAAATGTATTAAAACGTATTTTGATAATGATGCTATGCACAAAGATGCAAAAGCTTATTCTGAAGTGCTCCCGACCCCGTATAAAACTTCATCAGCGGGTTACAATTTTGATATAGACCCTTATGCGTACCGTTTATGACATCAAATGACTACTCTACAAGACCTTGCACTTGCAACCGCATTACTTCGGGAAGATACTTCCTTTCCACCGATTGCATTGATTGTTGGTCCTATTATTTTGAGCCTTATTGGTCTGCTGCTTGGGGTAGAAAAGAAGGCGAGAAACCCCCGCACCCTTTAAAAGAAGACCTTGACCCCACCATTGTTCAAGAAGAAAACATCGAAAAAGAAAAGCATAAAAAAACCGTTCTTCCTTGCATCAACCTAGGCACAATCATTTCCCGCAGCAATTGTAACTGCCCTTTCAAATTCGTCCACAAATGCGATATCCACGGCACTTGTGTTCGAGGCCCAGAACAAGACAAAATCAACAGGTCTTGCCGAGACTGTGCGGAGTACGAAGCTGACACTCCCTTTGAAGATTAAACTTGCTCCCCACTCATAATCGCATTATAATATATTAATACTCTTTTACACATACAATGAGGGCGACTATGGAACTCATCGAATCCGTATTCACCCCCTTTACTATGCTTATCAACCTCATCTACTGGCGTGGCTTTCGAGACGGGGCCATGATTATTGGTGGAATATTCTTAGCTATTACCATGCTTTCTAACCGCCGAGGCAGCTAATGAATCGTATTACAAACCTTAAAACATTCCTTGAGTTTGCTTTGGTATTAGCATCCTTAATCTTCCTATGTTTTACACTGACTCCCAAAGTATCTTTGCCTGAGACTTCCAAGCCTTGGATACTCCCTTCAAAGCCAAAGCCCCCAGACCTTAAAAACCCTTCCCGTCCTATTCTCCCAGTCTTTCCGTTACGAAATACAGACGACCCTTTTGACACTGCCGAAAAACAAAACCCCTCCAACACCATTAAACTTGGCGGTAAATTGGCTCCCGACAATCAGACTGAAATCCAAATAGATTTTCCCCTTTCCGAACACATCACAAACATTGGCTCCAAAAAAGACGGGGCTGGAATGTGCGTGATGAGTAGCATAGAGATGGCAGCACGGTGGTCAAACTTAGAATCCATGCGTGGGCTACGAGACTGGTGCGCTAAAGAGCCTGGTGGTGGCTGGCCCGAAAAGGTAGATAGGCAGATGGTTGGGTACAACAAAGCTCATCAGCTTTCCCCTGCTCCCGGCTATATCCAATACGAAGGTAAAGACCTACAGATTCTTAAGACCGCCCTCGATACTGGAAGGTTTCCCGCTATCACTTACTCAGGCAGGGATAAAGTTCGGTACACAGGAACCATTGCTCATATGGTTTGCCTTGCTCACTTAGATGAGAAGTACGCTGCGATCTGGGACAACAACGGTAAGCCCGGAGAGTTGATTTGGATGAGCCCTAAAGAATTTGTAGACCGTTGGACTGATGGGTCATCTGGATGGACGTTCATCTGGATCTCTCCACCCCCGCCACCGATACCCATACCATAGGATTCCCCATGAACGCTACTTTACTACTTCTCGTTCTAGGTTTAATGGGGGAAGCTCCTGACACAAAGGGGGAAGCTACCAACACAATTAGGGGAGCTACCAACACAAAAGGGGTAGCTCCTCCCCTAATTAGGGAAGCTCCTGTCATAAGGGGGGGAGTTCTCCCTGCATGGGGAGGAGTTACCAGTCCCTCAGTTGAGTGGACAACGATCAGTAGTGACAAGACTCAAATAGCTCTTATGGTAAACGGCAAGCAAGTAGGTAACTACCACCTTGACCTAAACGAGTACCATCCCTACGACCCTTTGACCGACACTTTCAAGGGTGGGGAAAATACCCCACCCCATCCTTTGCCTGCAAATTTGCTGCGTAAACCGGAGATTACCAACTTTGGAGTGAACCGACTTACTCCTCACACCCGTGAGAGGTACATCATCAACGGCATTGATGCAACAGGGGAGGAAGCCTTACAAGCTCTCCAAGAAAAGAACGTGCCCAATGACAAGAGCCTATTGCGCCTCACCATCATAGGTCCCGAAGCTATCCGCAAACAAGTTCGTAGTGACATAGAGAACCACCCTTCTTTATCTTGCTTCTCGGAGAAGTATCTTGTGCAAGATTATGCCCCTGAGAACTGGGCTGTAAAACAAGGGTTCTTTACTGAAGGCAAGCCTACTATCTACCTTCAGCTTCCTAGCGGGAAGGTGTTACACCGACAAGATGATTACGTTGATGGTGCAGCAGGCTTGGCTACGGCTCTTCGTAAAGCAGATCCTAACTACGCTCCCGAAAAAGATCCTGACAAACGGAAACCTTTAGTGATTCCTTTTATCAGTGACTACATTCCTTTTGCTGTCTTGGCATTTCTAGCCTTGGTCTTGTTTCTAATCCCCAACAAAAAAGTAGGTTCCCATGTTTGATTTAAGCCACGCTGGTTACACAATCGCAGGATTTGTTCTAGGCTGGATCGCTTGCTCCAAGTACAGCGCCAAATTTGCACTCCCAACCTTTACTGCTGTCCCTGTAAAGGCTGCACCCAATGTCGAAGTTGTTCCTACACCCACTCTCGAACCAAAGGACCCTTATGATGCAATACTCGAAATGGTCGCTAGCGAGAATCGTAAGAAGGAAAAACTATCTGCAATCCTTACTGCTCTTAACCCCGTCCCCGAAAAGAAAGGTTAATATCATGGATGTTCTCAAAGGATACAAAACCAACTTGGCAGCTATGGGTCTTTTGGCCTTAGCGTTTTATGAGTTCACACAAGGTCGTATGGACGTGGCAATTCAATCTCTAATGGGCGCACTTGCTGCGTTCGGATTAAGGCAGGCCATCAGTAATGGAACCGAAGAAAAGACGAAGTAAAGAAGCCCACCTTGCGGTGGTACTTATACCGGCTGGGACTCTCCTGCAAGATGTTCTTACGGGGGAGTCTTTTTCACTTCCACAAGCCTCTAGCTTCCCTGCATGGTACATGCTTGAGAAGTACCAATGGTTCTATTGGACGGTCTTTTATAAAGACGCAATTAGAGGGGACAGGTTAGTAAAGATTAGACGGGATAAAGTGGAGATGAAGTCCGGTTCCCACCGTGTTGTAGAGCGAGAGGTGATTCAGAAAAGGATGAGTAGGATCTTATCTAAGAACACATTGGAATTTATGGCCCTTCCAGCCCCCCCAAAGACAACAAAAGCTCCCCCCGATGTTGTGGCCTCGGAACTGTGGCATAAAATGTATATAGATTTCTTTGAGCTATCGTCTAACATATACGGAAGGAAGCCTGAGTGGTCTGAAGAGAGAAAAGAAAAAGCCTCTGACCGCCTTCGCAAAAAAAGAGAAGAAAAAGAGAAAGCTGCATACATAGAACCCGATTATGAAGTGGATGAAGAATGGGATGAGTGAAACGTTCGCTACCGATTCAGCTACCAAAAAACTAAAACTCTCACTTTTTCCCAGTCTTTTTACATATCACCGATCCCTACTCGGGGCAATCTTTTCATTTCTTCCTACCTACTCCTATTTAGTAATCAAAAGTAATCTTTCGTATCCTACCAACAAAACGCTTTAATATAAGCTGTTCCAAACCAAATCGGCATACGTATCTACGAGTATTCACGAAGTATTACTAGGCGGTGCAGATACCGAATCCGCTACCGTCCGCTACCAAATCCGCTATCAAATAATGATTGTTTTTAGAAATGAGTAAAAAAGCGCTTTTCCCTAGATCATAGTTATTCGTTTTGTCAAAGGATTTATTTCACAAATTATTTTAAGATTCTGGATTTTCTTTTTCGGTGGGAAGGCTCTGGTACAGAGTCTCGGTAGTTGCAGCGGAGTTCCAATGTTTATCCAGCAATTGGAGGTAGTGCATTTTGGCCACTTCGGGGGTGTGTCCGATCCACTTGGTGACGACGTGGAGGGGGAAGTTATCGACCAATTCTGTCTCTCTAGAAGACCGTAGATTGGCAAACAGTTTGGGCCAAGGTTTGATCCCAATTTTCTTTAACGTTTTTAGCAAGCTGGTGCGAAGGTTGATATCCCCGCTTCGGATTCGACCACAAACAAAAATATCTTCAGCCTTCTTTTCGGCAAAGGCTAGTTCTAGAACTTTTCTTAGTTCCGGGAATAATGGGATCAAGCGCTTGCCTTGTCCTGGGTGATGTTCCGTTTTTGGAGAGTGTACCAGAAACCTCCCTTGGTCCCAGTAGATATGTTCCCAGCGTAATTCAATCAGTTCCGAGGGGATTCTCAATCCTCCGAATCTGGCAAAGGCGAATATCAATTTTTTCTGGGTGTTACTAGACCCTTCAATAACTCGCAAGGCTGTAGCACCGTCCACAAAAAACATATTCTCTTCATTGGTTTGACGAGGTATCTTTACTTTTCTAAACGGGTTCTCAAACAAGATGCCACAATCGATGGCGTATTCAAAAAACTGGACTGCTTTTCTAAGAGTACATCCCGCTGTTGCCCCTGCATATGAGGCAAGGAGATGTATCCGAAACTCTTCCGCATTTCCACGTGTCAGGGATTTAAGGAGTGTGTTAGAACCAAAGAATTTAAGCATCCTGTTTTTTGCAGATTCCATACCGTTTCTAGTGTTCTTTTTTATATCGGTGCGAAGAGCTATATACTCTTCAAGAAAAGTTTCTAAATTTTGGGAGAACTGGGCTTTTAACAATCCTGCGGAGGTTAGATTTTTAACCAAGGGGGTGTCCGCAATGCTGGCTACCCATTTTTTAATTGAGTCATCGAAAGGAACTCCCGAAGACAAGCACTCAAGAATAGCATCAACTTTTTCTTTAATCCTTGTGGCAACCCGTTCGTTTACCATACCTATGAAAACTTGCTTTCTTGTGGTGGGGGTAGTGTAAAAAGAAATGACCCAGGCGAGATTCTTTTTCTGATACAAGCTTGCCATAACAACCTCTTACGTTTTAGGAATTTCCCAACCTTGGTTAACATACTCTATCAACTTTTCTTTAGAGTACCTGACAGAGTTCCCAATTTTCAAACAGGGTATCACCCCGTTTTTGGTTAGCGTCCACAGCGTCTTGGGACACACTCCCAAGAGCTTGCTCGCTTCTTCAGATCGGACAGTGAGCGATTCAATTTTATCAACCATGGAAATTCTCTTTCAATTATAAACATCTACACCGGAACAATTTTTTCTGTTTCCAAAAGTAATTTTTGCAGTTGTTCTTTTGCGTTTAGGATATAGACCAACTCTGATCCAAGTTCTTTATTTATAGAGTAGGTTCCGCTAGATGACTTAGTCATAACATCAACCCTATCACTCATCAAAAAATAAATGCCTTTGTCTAAACTTGTTAATACCTTTTCTAAACGCACTCGATCTTTAACCCGTAGCTTCATTTTAGACTCCTGTTAAAAAAGGGAGAGGTCTTATAAACCTCTCCCTTCCTCTTACCGATCTCATCTTCAAGCCAAGCATTCTTAACCCTTGCAACCCTTGCGGAAAGCGAAGCGCTTAGAATGCCCTCTTGATTTTGTGGCACACGATGCCGTGACATTGGCTTCCACTTTCTTTTCTGTTACTGGCTTTTCAGTTACAGCAACAGAAGCAGAACAGGAGCCGTTGGAGCAAGAAGCCTTCTTGCCGAAAATCCCATCTACCGATACCGAAGAAACTGCCACTACGGTGGCTAACACGAATGAAAACATAGCACCATCCTCCATGAAAAATACTGGGGAAATCCCAGCGGTAAACCCAGAGCAACGCTCTGGTTAATTCTTTATTACAACTCCATAAACCATTCGTTTTTCAATAAATTCTTCTGCATCAAAAGAACTAAGGTCTTCATCTAATAAAGCTTGCATTACAGCAACACTTTCGGTTAAATTGAAGTGTTCTATTATTGTTTGCCCTTTATCATTTTCTCTATTTAGTTCTTCAAGGATTTCATTCCAAACACTTGTTAAAGTGTGAACAGTTCTTATTGACATACATCCTCCGTATCGTTTGATGGAAATGCCCAGATGCCTATGTCTTTACTTAGCACCTGTGCGTTAATGTCCGGTAAGTTACCAATCTCTTTAGACACTATGTCCTCAGGGAAACCACTGAGTTTTGGGTTAGTGATCATGTTAATTGCTGATGGTAACGACTCTGAGATAATGATCACTGTACCAGTGACATAAGTCTCACCCTGCTTAACAAGTCGTTTACGATTATTCCAAATCATCAGTCGCATTAGCAGACTCCATTTTATATTGGTCACAGAAGTTCTTTACGGCGCAATACCTTTCGCACCTTGTCTTAGTACCCTTGCGTTCTACGATAGAAAGCTTTGGATCAGGACTGTCAAGTAGATGCACTAAAGCTTCAGCATGGGAGTCGTATAACTTTACCGCTGACTTCCTACCTACTTTCATTACTGCAAATTTTCCTGGTTGGGCCCACTGATCTTTTTCCGTGCACAGGGGGAGTGTTTCTTTTGCGTCTTGGTGGAGCTTTACCCTCCCAGAAATTTTTTCAATAGTTTCCGAATGTGTCCAAAGCTTTAATGGAATAGTTGCAATAGGTTGCTGTGGATAATCTTGATTTCTAAGAGCTTCTGCTTGGCTCCAGTCCCTGAGCACAGCTACTACTTCCAATTTAAAAACTTCAAAACCGAAAGTCCCTAAGATAAAAGCGTATGTATTAAGCTGGTTCTCCCAGTCTTCCCTACGAGAGTCGTAGACCAAAGACCAAGCGGACGTTACTTTATAGTCCTGCAAAGTTTTTGTAGTTGGTAAGTACCTATCAAACTGCCCCGATATTTTCCACCCATCAACTTCAATTGACATACGCTTTTCTGTCATTACATTCGGATCGTTATCTGCGTTACATAAAACCTCATGTACGCCTTTGCCTAAGAGTGACCAAAGCGAATCGATAACGTCTCGCTCCAACTCTTCAGCGTGACGTTCTTCTAACACCATGATGCGTGGAGATTTCCACAGGGACGTAACAGAAATGTCTGCATCCCCTTTAGAGTATGTGTCATTTGAAACTGCATCCACTAAAGACAGAGGCAAGTTAAACTTATTAGTAATCCTCATTCGGATTCTCCTTTAAACAAATTAGAAAACATTTCCATCAAGACAGGACCTTCGGGAACAGCAGCAAGCTTTTTACCTATCAGTGCTGCCAAAGCATCCATACCTTCAACAGTTTTGTCCTCAGGAATCTCGACAACGGAATATCCACTCCCGTAAAAGATGCAGGCTCGCAATTTATTTTTGTCATACTCAGGAAATAAAACCTTTGTATTTTTCCCCGCCAACTTTTGAATCGTTAAATGCATTTTGCTTTTGTAAACAGGAAAGATAAAATAAGTATCTCGTCCAAAATCTGAACCGCTAATCTCTCGGTAATGGGCTCCTACTAAAGAGTTCCCATGGATTACTAAAAGCCCGCCAACAATAGCGTCGTCTGGGTCTGTAATAACCCCGTCTCTGAGTTTCTTCATGCCTAGCAAACTAGCCACAGTAAGCATGGCATGGGATTCAACACTCAGTCTTGGAGCCATGTCCAAGGCATAATCATCAATTTCGCTTTGCTCCATCAATACACCTCTTTGTTATTTGTGATCCAAATCCATCCATGGTTGAATTGCGCTTTAACGGCTTTAGCACAAATGGAGTACCACACATACTCAGGAAAAACTTTTCGATAAACGCTATCCCCGTCATTAAAAGGGATTAGTATTTGCGAATGCATCGAAGCTGCTTTCCCCACAATATGAGTGGTTGGTAATCCTATCCGGGGAAAGGATGATAAAACTTCTTTCCCCTCCGTACTTGAGAACCAATCCGGAAGATTGATTTTTAGATACGAACCTTTTTCAACATCCGTGCTCTTATACATGTAAGCTCCTGTGAATCCTTCAAGTGCTTGTTTACTTACTCGCTAACGATACTTACCAAATTGTTTTTTTTAGTTACTGCAACTTCAGTAGAAGAAATCTTTTCTACCGTCACATCTTTCTCTTCTGGTACTTCTCCCAAATTTGTTGTCGCATATTTCAAGAACATGCTAAGGGCATCTGTTGGTGAGAGTGCAGCAAAATAGAATCCCTGTTTTACTGGGAGTCCCATTACTGACCCTGTGGAAAAGCAAACGTGGTATATACCGCTTTCGATAAAGTTCATATTGTCCCTTTTTCTAGTAAAGAAATTAAAAGTCCTGCAAGCCATTCTGCAAACATATCTACAACACTTAAAAACAACCCGACTACTATGTCCCCCATGGGATTCATTATTTGCTCAAGAACCATAACCATTTCCTCCTAGTTGGAAATTCTTTTTTTTTATTTTCCATGTCTCTGCAAGTTATCTTTTCCGACAACGAATACGCCATGTCTGAAAGCTCTTCTTTTTTCTGCTGACATAGCTCTTCGATCTCAACTTTTAAAGCATCAAACTTTTCGGAAGACTCAGAACAAATTGCACTCTTAAACTTTGCAACCGTTTGATCTCCCGAACACTCAATCTTTTCTTCAAACTCTTTCAACAAATCTTTAAAGAAAGCGATAATCTCTTTTTCAACACTCATGTTCGTAACCTCCTTGTGACTTCGTTTACTTCCGCTTGGATTGCAACTTCACGCTTCACAAAAGACCCTAACACTGTATTCTCAATCTTTACTTCCCATCTTCCCAAATCGTCTGGCTCTACACTCCCTGCCCTCTCGATTTTAAAAGCTCCTAACTCTCGAACATCTAACCAATCACAATACACACCAGAAACTTTTCCATCCGCTTTTATAAAGAGTGACGTTTTCATACTGTCACCACTTCCCCGACTGGAAGATTGATTGGAATGTTTGCTGGGAGCAACAAGTTCTTAATCAACGTCCTTCGAGGTTGAACCCCGATCTTTTCCTCTAACAGCTTGCTAAGGTTCTTCATCTTGTCTCCCAAGTCCTGTCTTGCCATGCCGTCATTCTTAAGCTGCTCAGGGCTAACATTGTCGATGATGTTTTCAGCCGACTGAACCAAGCTTTCTAATTCCGCACTATTGCTTACGGAGATGTTTTTAAACTTCGTGAAGAAGTCTTTGAAGTTCTTAGACACCGTGTTGTCGATCCATCGTTTTCGGGAACCGTCTGCATTGGGCTGCATAGCTTCGGAAAGGTTTGTTACCAAGTTTTGTAACTCAGAACCAAATACCTTCTCCGCTTTCTGAACCGCCTCTTCAAACTTTGCCCTTACAGCGTCTTGTTGCTTTTTGTAAAGTTGGGGATCGAAACTCATCAAGTACTCTGGTGGATTTAAGTTTGGGTAATCCCAGTGAAACGAGAAGCAATTAGACAAGTCCTGGGGATAATCCTCTTCCCGAAACAAATGATTCAATGCTTGTCGACTTTCGTTCTTCAACTGATCATAGTTATCGGTAAGGTCTTTGACCCTAGAAGTTAGTTCTATTTTGTACACCTCCATCTTGCTTTCGAATTTACTGATCAAGTCTTTACGAATTAAGCGAACTCCAATCTCTACGTAAGGAAGAGTCAAATCCTTCCAGTACGAAATGATTTCCGATTTCAGCGAAACAAGATTCTTGTAATATACATTCCGATTGTCGATGAGTCGTTTCTCAACTTTAAGGTATTTCTGATTTGTACCCAAGGTTTCAGCAACCATACCTAACGCTTCCATCCCCGCCTTGCGAGTGATGCCCCACCAATGTGAAGAGAAAGCACAGCCCAGTACACTGCTCTCTAATTTTGTGGCTCGGTCAACATTATTTAATTCCATTGCGATTCTCCTTTTTCTTTGTTTCCAATTACTTTTAATTTGTCGTTAATAACTTTTAAAGTCTTTTGGGTCATTATTGCATTTTCCCGATCCAAGATGAACTGTATGACCACTCCGGTTTTTTGTTCTTTAAGAGACAGGGCGACAACTAATTTACCGTTAGTGTCTACCCCGCCTGCTACCTGTCCCAACACCGCCCTAACGCCTTTGACATGGCTACCATCAAGCTCACTCATACTTCACCGTTCATTAACGCTCTACGTTTCCCCGTTGGCTGAGTAGTCACAGGCTCTGTCAAGCCAACATACCTTCCTGAGTAGGTGGAAGACATGCACCGATTCTCGCTCCACTTCCTCAGAGTTTCAATCTCCTCACGTCGGCTAACGCTTACAGGGATGATATACTTCTCAGCTTCTTTCATCCCAATGCTGAGTTGTTTACTCTTCTTAACGCACTCTTCAATCTCTGCGCCTGTCCAGCCCTCGTCTTGAATGTTTTTTGCGCTGTCTAAATCTAAAGAGTATTTATCAAGATAATACTCCCACAATTTTTCTCGCTCTTCTTGAGTCGGCAGATCGATAAAGAATGAACCATCAAACCGTCCTGAGCGAGTAAACTCTGGTGGAAGAATCTTTACGTTATTGCAAGTGCCGATAACGAATACATCGCTAGTCTTGTCATTGAGCCATGTAAGCAGTTTGCCTAGGACTCGACGACTGACTCCGCTATCTCCATCACTGTTGCCACCACCAAGAGCTTTCTCGATTTCGTCGATGAAGAGAATGCAAGGGGCAATGCTTTCTGCGATATTAATAAGCTCTCGAAGATTTCCCTCTGTCTCGCCAACGTGCTTAGAATAAATTTTCCCAAGGTCGCACAGCAACACAGGACGATTTACTTCCCCGCCAAGCGCTTTGGCAAACTGGCTCTTGCCCGTACCAGGAGGTCCTACTAAGAGGATGCCCTTTGCTGTTAGGCTTGAGTTATTCTCTTTCGGAGCTAGTAAGTTCTTTGACATCCACTTTAACGAAGCCATACCGCAAAGCTTTTTAAAGCTGGCATCACCTTCATAGAAGTTTAAGAATCCACTCTTACGCAGGGACTCGCCTTTATAAACGAGTATGTCTTTTGCCAAGATTTCATTGTTTTTTGATATCGACAAAGAGAAAGCCCCTTCAATTTCCCTGCGGGTCAGTCCTCTAGCAGCATGGACAATGTCTTCATCGACTTTGGTTTGCTCAGGCTTCTCTAACAAGTTGTTAGCAATTTCATGGATCTCAGTATCGGCAGGAAGGTTGTGTTGGTGTAACACCATCACCTTTTGAAGCTCCTGTGGAATCTCAGCATAGCAACTCATTACAAAATAAAAGACTTGATCTTCTTGGCCTTTGAGAATGGCGTTGTAGAAGCCTTGCAAAATCTCACGTTCTTTGATGAACATGTGGTAGTTCCACAGTAAAACAATCCTAGGCCCATTGCCATCTGGTTTGGCATACGCTAACAGGGGGCTCAAAGGATTTTTAGTTTTGGGGTCGACGATGTCGTTTTGCCGTCTGGGATTTACTAGACCTTTAGAGAAGTCCCAGATAACAATCTCATAGCCTTTATGCACAGCAAGCCTAGTTAGCTCCCTTTGAACTTCTTCTGGTTCGTAGGTTAAGATCCAGTTCCCGCTAAAGCCTGCGTTGATGTATGTTTGAATGCGATCTGATAAGCTCATGTTTTTAAAATCCTTATTTTTTTTGGTGTTCGTTCTACAACTGATTTTATTTCGTAAGTGCTTTTGACCTTTACAACTTTCGTCCATAGCTCCTTGCCAGAATCAATTCGAGTCTGGTTGTACTTCTTATCGTGCCAGATCGCCTTTTTTTCACTGCTGTAAACATCAGGCATAAATTCTCCTGTGCTTATATTTTGCAATCGCCACTCCACTTTGGTGATTACAGGCATTTGATTTTCTGACGGTTGAGCTATCATCCTGACTCCTTTATTATTTCTCGAAACAGTTTTCTGACACTTCGTGAAATTCTTGCTTCTTTTCTTCAGAGGCTAATACCCCTAGCTTCTCTAGGAACTTGCCCGTGGCGGTAGCACAGGCGTTGCCTGTGTACCCCGAAGCTTCAATCGTTACCGATCCTTTAGGATCAATTTGGATTGTTATTTTTTTCATGGTTAGCCTCCAAACAATTTGACAACAGGGGTACTCATATCTACGACTGCACCAGAATAAAGAGCATGCTCAAGGCTATGACATTGAGTCCAGTGCATTGAGCCGAAAACCATGAAGCCATAAGACCAGCTAAAATTTCGTAGCATTTCTTCAGAGTACATAGTGCTAAAGTGGGCATACAATCGCAGACGAACAATGCGTGTATTGTTTTCTACGGGGACAGGAACTTCAAATTCTGAAATAACAGCTTCACCTTCACGGTAAGAAAACTCTTTTTTATCTTCATGCTGCCGTATTGACTCTGGAACTTCTGCATAGAATTGTTCTAAATGCTTTGTTTTTTTAGAGTTGATGTGACAAAACTCATCTTTGCCCCGAGTAAGCAATGCTGTGAGGCTGTTATCTAATAATCCAAATTCTTCAGTCTTCATAACGCAAGCTCCTTTAAAAAGTTTCTACTTCGATTTCGTAAGATCCATTATCTAATTTTTTGGTGGTGTAATTGTACCCCTGACTTTCGGCTTCAACTTGCACGGCAGCTAACCCATACTCCTGACAAAATCTTTCCGCTTTTTGACCGCCCATTGCTTCTTTCAGATCCGCTTCCCAGAAGTCCCAGACAACCACATATTTATTATCTAAAAATTTTAAACCGACTTCATATTTGCAATCGGGGATAGTAATAGCGTGATCGCATGTTCCTAAATCTTGTTCTGTAAATCCTTGTTTTATCGCAGAATCTTCTGCTTGATAATCCCCTACCCAATGCCCGAACCATGCATAGGTCTTTTGATTCTCTTGGAACTTCCAGCCTAGGTTGGCGCACATCTTTTTGAGTGCTTCTAAGCTTTTGACCTCGACATCCACCGTAACTACATGAGACATGATTAACTCCTATTCGATGAATCTTACATACTTATTCGCACTTTGGAAGAATTAATTTCCTACTTTTCAAGAATTAAATATCTATCAACTCTAACCCTAACAACTCTCTGGCTTTATGGACCGCAAGAATATGTTTGCAGGGGCCGTAAAAATTTGAGAACGCCAGACATGTACACGTGTTGTCTGTCACAGCGTACTGAACATTCTCATATTCGTTCTGGTGCAACCTACGGAGATAGACAACATTCACGTCTTCTCCAAATCCCACCTTATAGGGAGTGTCATTGATCGCAATTACCAAACTCACGGTCCCCTTAGACCTCCCGGCTTTGTACTGTTGCTTCATTTTAATACTCCTTTTATTTAATAAACCCCGACCTAAAACTAAAACCTTTAAAGTGGCCCTACCCTTTTGTCCTCTTTTGGACCCCTTTTGGACCCCTTTTGTCCAAACAAACTTTTTCTTTAAACCATTATCTGGTAATGACTTGCAACTTTAAAAAACCTTTTGTCCCTTTTGTCCGTGTTCTTAAAGAAAGAAATATAGTAAAACCTTAAAACTCTGCCCCTAAGATACCCAAGCCCCCCAGCATATTCATGAAAAATGCCTAAGGAGATTTTTATATTAAAGAGAGAGAGAGTTATATTATTTACTTATATAGATAGTAAGTATTACTTTGTACATACTTTACAAGAGTTTGTTTGTTAAGATGGGTAAGCTTTTCTGGATTTTACAGGATTTTATTAATTACTTCTATAGAAAGTCGTGCCAAAAGGGCCAAAAGCCCCGGTGTTACCGCATAGTCTAATTGTATATAGACTTACGACAGAAGACCTCAAGGACAAAAGTAGGACAAAAGGGGTCCAAAAGGGGGACAAAAGCCTCCACCAAAATCGTGCTCAGGAAAACATATGATCTTGGGGAACGATTTCGTTCTTCAAACATTCCCAAAAGGTTTCTTCTTTTTTCACCATGGATCTTAACGTTTCCGCACAGGGTTTATGACTGACCAGCGCATACCGTTCCAACCGTGGACGAGTTGGGCTGTAGCTTAGGTAGTGAACCACAGCGCCCCCAGTAACCAACAAGAGATGGTTAAGTTGTGGAATGTACTTTGTTGGAACTTGATGTTCCAAAGCGGTGTTGTGATCTTTATCGTTGGGGGCTTTGATTTCGAGAATTGTTCTTGATTCAGCAATCCATCCGTCCAGACTTCCTTTAAGCCAATCTAGATACCCATGTACCGCACAGATTGGTTTAACTTCTTTGTTCACAAAGCTCGAGTACCATGCTCTGGCATCCGGCTCCAAGACTTGGCCCCTGTGCATCCTAGCGTTTTGAAAACTGCTAAAAGATTTGGGCAGAACCTTTCCAAGCTTTTCATTCCACAGTTTCTCTCGTGTCTTTCCAAAATGTGTTCCGTTCATTATTACGGGCGCATCCGAAGACCCAATTCCCGACGATCTCCAAAGGAGCCACTCCGAGCTCCCCTGTTCGAGATCCAAAATTCTCAAATCTTTTTGTTCATCTCGTCGATTTGGTTCTTGCATTTTGTTGCCTCTTCTAAAAGCTTTTGTAAGTTTTCTTTCCAGCAGCGCTTTAATATGCCTGCGGGATCTACAGATAGGTGCGAAGCTAACTTCTCTAAAAGCTTTCGTTCTTCTTTAGAAAACGTGATAGATACTTCTGTATCCGATACTCTTGGCATGTCTACATGTTTAGTAGCAATCCAATGCTTTAGCGCATCTCTAACCAAGCTTGCAAAAGACCTACCCTGTGTTAGCGCCATTTGGTCCAGGGTTGCAGCGATTTCTGTAGTCAATACTATCGATCTTTTTTCTAAGTTCTCAGCCATTCTAAATACCTCTTAAAGAGTTATACTTTAAATTATTATATCCCTATCTCTAATCTGAGTCTACAGTTACTTCCTACTTACCCTTACTTATGAATATCTTATTCTGTTTTAATCTTGACTATTCCTACTTATGTGATTGAATAGTTAAAACTAACCTTAAGGAAATAACGGATGCCTAAATGCTTGAAATCCACTACCTCAACACCAAAAAACCGGAAAAGTTTTCTTTTAGCAAAAGAGAAAATTGTTGTTTCTCCAATTGGTAAGGATTTGCTAGCTGTAGCTATTTTATGGAATAACTCCAAAATGACTGCTGCTACGCAATTCCAGATCGTTGCAGATTACTTGTCCCACATAGCTTTGCAGAAGGAATTAGACCATGAGTAATATAATCGCTACATCCGGAGCTTCCGGAGACTTTGAAGACATTGGCTCCCTTGAACGACGGGCCCAACATCTTTTAGCTTCGGGATGGTTTAAAGACCTTCGGTCCGTGTCCCAAGCAATTGTAAAGATCCTTAAGGGTCGAGAATTAGGCATAGGTGAATTTACAGCTTGTGACCAAATTAACATGATTAACGGCAAGCCTACCCTTAACGCTGGGCTTGTTGCAGCCCTTATTCGAAAGTCCAAAGACTACGATTACGAAGTCATTGAAAAGACCAACACCTCTTGTTCAATCCAGATCATCCGTAAAGGTAAACCGCTTAACCCGATTGAAACATTTACAATTGAAGATGCCAAGCGAGCAGGGCTAACTCGCAACGCAACCTATACAGCGTACCCAATGAACATGCTATTCGCTCGGTGTATATCAAATGCAGCCCGTTTCTTTTGCCCCGAAGTTCTTTGCGGTGTTTATGTTCCCGAAGACTTTCCCGATGCTGTTGAAAGTACTGGTAATAATATTGTTCCTCAAATATTACAGATAACTCAGATAGCTCAAACTTCTGCGGAACAATTACTCAAAGATACTAATACGACTTTGGGGGACCTAAACACCCACCTAGGCACAAACTTTGCCACGGCTCAGGAAATCGAAGTCGAACCTTTTGTTCTTTCATTTCTTAAAAGCAAAAAAGAAACAATGTCTTAAATAGTTGGTAATACTCAGGAAGGATTCTTGAATGGAAAAGTTCGAAACTGGCTCACAGCGAGACACCCGAGATGGTAAAGGTCGATTCGATCTAATCCCTTGGGAAATCATTTCCCTTCTGAGTAAACGATTTGAGGCGGGAGCCTCACTGTACGGTGATCGCAACTGGGAGAAAGGGCAACCACTGGGCAGGTATCTCGACTCCTTGTTGCGCCACCTCTTTCAACATCTTGACGGCAAGACAGACGAACCTCACGATGTCGCTGCTCTTTGGAACCTAATCGCTTTTATCTGGACGCAAGAGAAAATCAAAACTTCTGTGCTTCCAGAATCTCTAGACGATCTTGGTCTTCTTAAAAAACAAATCAAGCAACTAGTGCCCGGTGTTAAGTAAAAGTTTCAAATCTTTTTCTTGGGTAATCCCTCTCGGTCAAAGAGGGTGGGGAAGTTAAGGAGTGTTTCCTAAACTTCTCTTTTAATTTTTATGGAGGATTCTCAATGACCAATCAGTACGATTCTAATGCTATTTATCAAGGCTCTGTTATCACACAGCAGCTTTCACAGACCCGTGACGGAGATCCTCAGCTTCGTCTGGGTGTTCAACTCACGCACAAGTTAAAGACCAAAGTTCTTTCAGACGGCGTAGATGCTCTTAACGAAGCAGACGCTAGTGTAAAGACTATCTACTTTAACTTTAAGCCTGACCCAGCTATCCTTGAGCGAACTTTTCGTGATCTTCGCAACCTCGGAATGACTACTCCGAACATTGAGCTTCTTGACCCTGCTCATCACAAGGCGGTTTTGATGCTTGAACAAGTGGTGCAACTCAAGCCCCGATACAGTGCTGGTAACGATGGTGTGATGAAAGACTGGTGGAACCTTTACTTCCCCATGAGCAAAGCCCCTTCGATGGACGCTGATGCTCTTAAGAAGTTTAAAGACAACCACGGCTCGGCTTTATCCGATGGCTTCTTAAAAGCTTCTGTTCCAAAAACACCCTATCAAGGAAGTAAAATTCCTTTTTAAGTGTCAGACTTTTGTACGCCAGAGGCTAAACCTTTGGCGTATTTCTTTTAAAACTTCATTTTTCAAGGATTTAATATGGACGTTTTAAATATTCCCGATTATGTGCTGCAAGTTTTAGCTCGCTTTGGTCCTCCCAAAGCCGAATCAGATGGCTGGGTTTTCCTCTGCCCCTGCCCAACCCATTCTGGGAAAGGTGAAGACCACAACCCATCGCTCCGTGTAACTATTGGAGACGAAGGTAAAATCATCGTTCATTGTCGCACCGGCTGTTCCACTGATGAAGTGTTAGCCTCTGTCGGTTTATCCTTTGCAGACCTTTACTGCCCTACTGGCGAAGTTCCGGCAGATCCTCTTCTTGGCTCTGAAAGCTTTACCAAAATATTTAAAGAAGTTCCAACTGGACTATTAAACAAAGTCTATAACTCTGTACTCTCATCCCTGTCTTTGCATGATAGTCACATTGATGATCTTAAGCGCCGAGGCATTACAGTAGAAGAAGCCAATCGCTACCAATACAAAAGCTTGCTAACCAACTTTGATCAGAACAATTTAAGGATCAAGCTTAATGAGCTTTACGGTCAAGACCTTCTTCTTGTTCCAGGCTTTCGGGAAAACCTTTCAGTTCCCGGAACCTACGAATTTGGAATTGATCCGAAAGGCATGATCATACCGATTAGAAATCCAAACGGCGACATCCTTGCTCTTAAGACTCGAAGACCGATCACTCCCAAATACATTCTCTGGTCCACTCGTAACGGCCCATCTGCTGGTATGCCTGTGCATTGTCCACTCGACCATCCTCACGAATGCAACACGATCCGTATCACAGAGGGGGAGATCAAAGCAGATCACAGTCGAACTCGTTCTGAAACCTACACCATCTCTATCCCCGGTGTAAACGCTTGGCCATCAGCCCTTCCTCTTTTAGAAGCGTTGCAACCTAAGCGAGTACTTCTTTCTTTTGATTACCCCGATGTGCTTTACAAAGGTGGTGTTTCTAGACTACTTCGATTGTTTTCCGAAGAGCTTGTTTCCAGAGGCTACGAAATTGGCTTAGAGACTTGGGACGTAACTAACCCATTGGCAAAAGGTATAGACGATGTATATACATTAGGAATAACTCCTACTAACATCTGGGGGGCAAAAGCCCTAGAAACAATCCGGAAGATTCATGAAGGTGAAAAATCCCTTGTAAATTTTTTTACCGAGGGGGAGCCTGCCCCTTTCCCGATGTCCGTCTTCCCTACATGTCTTCGGGAGTTTATTTCCCAGCACTCCCAGTCTATTCAGTGCCCTGAGGACTTCATGGCTACGGCAGTTCTTGCCACTGCTGGAAGGGCCCTTGGCACTACTCGTGCTATCGGCCTTGACAACCACTGGACGGAACTACCAAACCAATACATGTGTATTGTTGCTCCCCCGTCTAGTGGAAAATCCCCTGCTTGCAAACGAGTTCTTAAACCTATTCGTCAAAACCAAATCAAAGATGCCACTCGCTACACCCGAGAAAAGAAGCTTCACATCACCGCTTTAATAGCTTGGAAAGAACAATGCCGAATCGCAAGAACCGCAGGAACTCTCTTACCCACAAGACCCGCTCCCATCCGTGCTATTGAACATTATTGGGTAAGTGACATTACTGTCGAAACTGTTGCTAAAAGATTGCACGATAACTCTCTTAATGTCCGTCACGATCCAGCCCTTTTATACTACCGAGATGAAATCCTAGCGTGGATCAAATCCCTTAATGCTTATCGTGGAGGCAAGGGTGCAGACCGAGAGTTCTTCTTAAGCTGCTGGTCTAATGAAGACGTAAAGGTAGATCGAAAAACAGAAGATGAAACCATCATCGTTTCTTCCCCCGCTCTTACGATCTTAGGAGGTATCCAGCCAGACCTTCTTAGTGAACTCAACAACGATTCGGGCAAGGACGACGGATTCTTTGCTCGTCTTTTATTCTCTTACCCCAACACCAAGATTGGTTTTGAACCAAGCTCTTTTGTTCCAGACGCTGACTTAGATGGAGCATGGGATCTTATCGTAAGAAAGATGCTTGCCTTATCCCCGACTGAAAACCCAGAAGATGTAGACGAGGATCATAAGACTTACAAGCCTAAGGTTATACCCTTGTCTACAGAAGCTAGGACTGTATGGAACGAATGGTTAATGGCAGACACCCAACTGATGAGAGCACCAACTTTTCCAAGGACTTTAATATCTGCTTGGGGCAAGCACAGAGCTATTGTAGCTCGTATCGCTTTGGTCATGCATTATCTTTATGGCTGTTCTATCCCTGACCCTGAGTATCCAATTGATCAGCCTATAACTGCTACGGCTTTAAAAGCTGCCATCCAAATCCTTGAGTACTTCCGATCTCATTTTCAAAGAGTTTCTCGCCGAATGAACTACAGCCCCGAAGAACAAAAAGTGGAAGATTTTGTACGTCACACACTTGTTTCTTTTAACGGTGCTATTTCGGTTAGAGAAATTTACAAAAAGAAACTTTTCCGATGTACGGGAAAAGAATCTGCGGAAGCTCTTTGCAAACTGGCTGTTGATCGGGGATTTGGAATCCTTGAGAAAACAATGACGGGTGGCAGGCCAGGTTTTGTTTTCTTGGTTCAAGGTAATTCATAACAGGATGTCTAATGAAAGAACTATTTTCCGCTACGTATACCATGGGGTGGAACAAGCAAGTCTTTTCCTCCCCTGTCCTTAGTCTTGATACTGAAACAGTTCTTATCGAGTCTAAAGGCAAATCTCCCAAGATGGTTTTAGCAACCGTCTCTGATGGGGAAACTACTATAGTTCTTCGACCACATGAAATGGATTCTTTCCTCGCTGCCCACACATCCCAAACCTTTGTTTTTCACAATGCCGCTTTTGATTTCTGGGTTTTAGAAGAACACACTAACAGAGTGTGGAACCTAGTAGAATCCAACCGTATGCATGACACCATGTATTTGGACATGCTAGTCCGTTTAGCTAACGGACTTGGCGAATCCCGTGTTGGTTCTTCAGAAGGACTTTTGCTTCCTAAAAACCTTGGGATGCTAGCGACAGAGTACGCTAAAGAAATCAAACTTTCTTTTGCCATTGATAAGAAGTCTGACTACCGTCTTCGCTTCGGTGAACTTCTCCTGATTGAGGATTGGAGCAAAGCCGATAAAGGTTTCTTCGAATACGCAGCGGGCGACACAATCGCAACCAAAAGGATCTACGACCACCTCTACCCCAAAGCACTTGCCCTCTCAAAAGCTTTTGGAATCTCTGATAAACTGACCAACGAATACGGCCCTTTGACCCACACCCTCCAAGTGAAAGCTTCTATCGCTTTACTAAAGATGACCCGAAACGGCATTGGCTTTAACCCAAATAAAGTTGTGGATCTAGAAGCATCCATACGAAGCTCTATAGTTGACGACATCAACAGCATAGAAGCTTCTCACCCTGCGCTCTTTCAAAAAGTAAAACGAGCCACAGGTATCCAGTACAAATATTCTCTCAAATCTAATCTCCCATCCGTGAGCACCAAGTACCTTCGTCAAGAACTAAAAAACATATGCGCTCGTAATGGAGTAGAACCTCCTTTATCAGATGGTAAGACAGAAGGTCTAATTTCTATCTCCGGTTCTGCATGGGAGCCTTTCAGACACTTAGACCCTCTAATCGATAAGTACCTAAACCTTTCTGGCACTTCCAGACTCCTCAGCTTCTTTAAAACATTCGAGAACATGCTTGTTCCTAGAATTCATCCCTCATACCAAACCTTAGTTCGAACAGGTAGAACTTCTTCCTTTGGCCCAAACATTCAGCAGATGCCTGGAGATAAAAGATTTCGATCTCTTTTCGTTCCTCGTAAAGGAAAGAAGTACGCTGTCATCGACTACGCTTACATCGAGCTTAGAACCCTTGCTGTGATATGTGAAAAGAGATTTGGGAAGTCTGTACTTGCAGACACGATCCGTCAAGGCATTGACCCACACGTTTACACCGCTGCAATGATCAGGGGTCAATCTGTAGAAGACTTTAAAGCTCTTAAACAAACAGATCCAGAAACCTTTAAAGCTTCTAGGCAATCAGCCAAGGCCCTTAACTTCGGTATCCCCGGAGGGCTGGGAGCGCAGTCTCTTGCAGACTACGCACAGGCATCTTACGGTGTTAACCTAACCAAAGAGCAAGCGGGAGATTTCCGTAAGCGTCTTATCTATGTCATCTATCCAGAGATCGGTAGGTATCTTGCCGACAACATCCTTGAAGACTTGTGCAAGAATTTAAAAATCTCAAGAGAGATGGTTGAAGGACCTTTACATAAAATAGGCCCTGTCGCTTCGTCCGCAGCAATCATTCTTTCCAACACCGTAAAGATTAAAAACAAATCTGAATATAAGTATTCCGAACAACTCTGGAACACTGCATGGTCTGTCATGCGAGAACTTTTAGCTTTATCAATTCACGACTTTTCCCACCTCAAAGAAAACGCCGACCTACAAATAGGTAACATGGATTTTCATTACCAACTCTTTGCAACCACGGCAACTTCCATGACAGGAAGAGTGCGAGGCTATTGTACTTATACGCAAGCTCGTAACACTCCCTTTCAAGGACTTGCAGCCGATGGAGCCAAACGAGCTTTATGGAGGCTTATTAAGGAAAAGTTTTATCCCGTGGCTTTTGTTCACGATGAGGTTGTACTAGAGGTGGACAGTCCCGAAGAAGCTAACAAAGCCAAACAAATCATGGAGCAAGAAATGTTTGAAGCGGTAGACCGATCCATCCCCATTGATTGCTCTCTCAGCATTTGCGATTATTGGGAGAAATAATAAGAATTATTCTTGACAGTTCCTACTTTTACATACTATATTAATAGCTGAGGAAGGAACCCCAAATGTTTATAACGCCAGACCGATTTAAGACTGCCCCACGATGGGGATTTAGCTCAGGCCCCAATGCTTTGGGAGAGCTTGTTTACCGTCGAACCTATCGCAGAGATCAAGAGACTTGGGCACACACTGTGTCTCGCTGTGTAAACGGCACTTTCGAAATTCTCCAAAATCATTGCAACAGGTACAAGCTCCCCTTTGATATTCTAGTCGCTCGTAAAGAAGCTGGCGAGATGGGCGAACTAATTTACAACTTTAAATTCACCCCGCCAGGAAGAGGCTTGTGGATTAGCGGTACTCCTGTTGTAGATAAAGTTGGGTCGATGCCCCTAATGAACTGTGCATTTGTTTCCACCGCAAACATAGTTCAAGAACGGGATAAACCTTTTCGGTTCTTAATGGACGTTAGTATGTTGGGTACTGGCTGTGGTTTTGATACCGATGGTGCTGGAAAGATTACATGGAGTCCTTCCTCAATTTCAGAAACCGTAGTAGTAGACGACTCTAGAGAAGGTTGGGTAGAAGCTTTAGGTAAACTGATCTTATGGGGATTTGGTCTACACCCCAAACCAATCTTTGACTACTCTTTAATCCGTCCCCGTGGAACACCTATCCGTGGATTTGGTGGCGTTGCAGAGGGCCCTGACCCACTAAGATATCTTTTTATTGATATCGAAAGGATCATCCTCCTTTCTGCAAACCGCCTCCTCTCAGTCCGAAACATTGTAGACATCATGAACCTTATCGGAAGGTGCGTTGTGTCTGGCAACGTTCGTAGAACCGCTTTGATAAGCTTTGGGCATCCAGAAGATGAAGAGTATCTTGACTTAAAAGACTACTCTAAAAACCCTGAGCGTAGTTCTTACGGTTGGACTTCTAACAACTCTATCTACGCTACCCCCGGCATGGACTACTCTCAGTGCGCTCAAAGAACCCGCATCAATGGAGAGCCAGGATATTTCTGGTTAGAGAACTCTCGCAACTACGGGCGCATGGGCAACCCGCCAGATTACAAAGACTATAGAGTCAAAGGTGCTAACCCTTGTGTTGAGCAAGTTCTTGAGTCTTACGAAGTATGTAACCTCAATGAAACCTATTTACCTCATCACGATTCTCTTGAAGATTTCACCAAGTCTTTAAAGTACGCTTTCCTTTATTCCAAAGCGATCACCCTGCTTCCAACACATTGGTCTGAAACCAACGCTGTCCAATTACGTAACCGAAGGATTGGAACATCTCTTAGCGGTGTTGCTCAATTCTTGTCCACCCACTCCAAGAAAGATTTAGAAGTGTGGTGTGAAGCTGGTTACGACACCGTAAGTAAGTATGACCGCATCTACTCTGAATGGTTGGGTGTGCGTGAATCTATCCGCAAGACTTCGGTCAAGCCATCTGGTACGGTATCTATTCTTGCAGGCTGTACTCCCGGATGTCATTACCCAGTTCACAATTGTTATATCCGCAGGGTCCGCTACTCCAATCATCACCCCGATCTTAAAGCAATTATTAAAGCAGGATACAAAACCGAACCTATGCTTATGGGTGACATCGAAGACACTACAACAACAGTTGTTGAGTTTCCTGTGATGGGCGATCCAAAAGTTTTAACTGTGGACAAAGTAAGCGCTAGAGATCAAATGGATATTGCAGCACTCTTGCAAAGATATTGGGCCGACAACTCTGTCTCTGTTACTGTAACGTTTGACCCAGACAAAGAAGGGGCCCAAATACCCTCCCTGTTAAAAGAATACGAAACCAAACTCAAAGCGGTTTCTTTCCTTCCTGCTGTTGCTGCGGGTGCGTATCGGCAAATGCCATACGAGTCTATCACTCTTAAGCAATACAAAGAGATGACCAAAGACCTTAAGCCTATTCGCTGGCCAGAAAACAAAAGCCACGACACCAACGATGTTGGTTGTGATGGCGCAGCTTGCGAACTTGTAGGGCTCATGCAAGGGGTAACCCTGTGAGCGAGATCCTATTTAAACGATTCACTCCTGATGCCCAACCGCCCTATAAGAAATACCCCACGGATGCGGGGTTCGATCTATCCGCTTTAGAGAGCGGCGAGATATTAGCTGGGCAAGTAGCCGTTCCAATTAGGACGGGCATCGGGATACAAATTCCTCCGGGACACGTTGGGCTTTTACGGGATCGTTCTTCCTTGGCCCTTAAAGGCTTAACGATTTCCGGAGGGGTGATTGATTCGGGTTTCTCTGGTGAGATTCTCGTTTTACTGAATAACATGGGGAAAGATGTTTACTCCTATGTGTGTGGAGAAAGAATTTCACAGGTATTAATCCTTCCTTGTGAAGTTTTTAATTTTGTGGAGACAGACACTTTGGATGCGACTCCTCGCAATTCAAAAGGGTTTGGTTCCACAGGAAGAAGCAGTATCCCCATGTTACTTTTTTGTTTTTTAAACCTATGTTTATGGAGCTTAGTATGAAGAATGTAAAGACCTCGCTGTACAACACAAAACCTACAGAGAAAACAACAACAACAAATCTCACAACAAAGCCTATTAAAGATAAGATGCTTGTTGCTAAGAAAACTAAAATTACCGCTGCAAAGAAAGCAAGTAATGGGGGCGACGCTTCTTTTACTTTGAATGCTCAGTTGTCTTTTCCTAATGGTTCTGGTTTTGCTTTTTGCGCTCCAACATCAATTGTTAAAGACAGCAAACTAGGTACAGAACAATTGCTAGTTTCGCTCCGTAGAACATGTGTGTACTTGGAAACTATGTTGAAGACTCAGATGGGCCAGCACTCTTAGTGATCCAAGAATTTTATAATCTCTATTTAGGAATTGATCCGGGACTACAAGGGGGATACGCTTTAGTATCACAAGACTCAAAAGTGATCATGGCTTCTCCCCTTCCCTTATCAACGATAGACGAAAAGAAAACAATAAATAGCCTCATGCTATACGAGAACCTCAAACGGTACGTAGAGCATATTAAGTACGGGGCTATTGAATTAGTACATGCTATGCCAAAGCAAGGGGTTGTCTCTACCTTTACTTTCGGCAAGGGGTACGGCGCAGTCTTGTCTGTGCTTGACGTTCTAAAAATCAACTACACACAAATCTCTCCTCAGCGGTGGAAAAAAGAAGTCCTTGGCGAAGTGACCAGTGATAAAGATAAGAGCATCGAGTACGCCAAGAAGCTAGACAGTAATCGTGAGTACATAAATATCCGTAGGAATTTTAAACCACACGACGGCGTTGCAGAGGCAATCTGCCTTGCCATATACGCAAGAAAAACAGGAAAGGATTTGAAGCATGGACGAGTTGAATAGCTTTGGAAATTTGGACAATGAAGATCGAGCCAAGATGTTTGAAGACGCATCTAGCTTTATCTCTAAAAACTATCCCAAAGCCTTGAGAACCTTTTACAACAACTGCAACTCAGAAGGCTTCAACCCTGAGCAATGCATGACCATGACACTAAAGTATTTTGAAATGGTTCTATTGAACTTAGCCAACAGTGAGTCTGATAAAGCTTTGAACGATGATGACGATGATGACAATGATGAAGACTCAGACTCTGATTCCGAGTGTGAATTTGATCCTTACGGTGGTGGAGACAAACCATGAAAACTGATTGCTTACTACACTGGCTTACCCAACTACTGTCCTGGCATTGGGAAGTTAAAAGCTACGCTGCTCACATAGCTCTTGGAGACTCCTACAAATCTTTCCTTAAGCTAATCGATAAGTTTGTAGAGACGTATCAAGGAAAGCATGGCAAGGTAACCCTTGACAACTTTGCAACCTGCCCAGACTACCTAGCGTTCCAAGACAGAGGAAAAGTGTTCCAATGGTTCAAGTCCCACCTTTTAATCGAGTTGACCCAAGACCTTGATGAAACCCGTGACAGCGATCTAATCAACATTAGAGACGAGATCCTTGGGGAGCTTAACCATTTACAATACCTTTTAACTTTAGAGTAAATAGGATATATTAAGGAGGGTTATAATCTGATTCAAGCAGCCAACTAAAAACGCAGAAGGAGTGTTCTATGAACAGTACTTCGCTGGGAATCCTCAAGATAATGAGCCAAGATATAGATCACCCTTATGAGGTCAAAGCTCGGTTGGCAGACGCTGATGACATCATGTCCCTTGTAAAGCTTGAAAAGGGCTCTGGTGCTGAGGATATTTGGAGTCAGGAAGACTTAACCCTAATCTTAAAAGATCGCAAAATAAAGGTCGTCATAGTCGATGTAGCCTTTCAGCCTACTCCCGAAGAGTTAAAAAAGAACTTCCACGGTGCAAAAGAATCTGTCGCTTACATCGCTTTCGAGATTAAGAAGAGGGAGGTAGTGATTTGGAGCATCGTAATCACACCCCCGTTACGTCGTCATGGCATTGGTCTAGGGCTTATCAACTGGATTAAGAAAGCGAACCAAGAGAGTTTCAACAATCTAAAGCTTACTTGTATAGTCCGAGAGTCTGATTTAACTGCTCAGTTATTTCTCAAGGCCTGCACCTTTCATTGTTCCGGAGCCAAGGAAGATATTTTTGAATGTCCCCCTGAGGCGGGCATGACGTTTCAATATATTGCAAACAAGACTTGACACATACACATAGTCCGTTTATCCTTTGTATATCGAATCTGTTCTTCTCTTAGAGGTACAGAAGGGGGGAGACTGCGTTGCCACCTAAAACCAACTCACAAACGCATCCCTATCCAGAGGCAATTGTGGACGCACAGAAAAAAATGCAGATCATGCAACTCCGTGTAGCTGGCTGGGCTGTCTGGCAAATCGCCGAACACCTCAAGATGGAACTCAACAACGTACACAACCACATCTTCGAACAGCTTTCTTCTTGGCGGGACATGACCCAAGAGTCTGCAAACGAACTCCGTGAACTTGAAGTTCAACGCTTTGACGAATTCCTCCGTGCCCTCTGGCCTAAGATTCAGACTGGCAATCCCCGTGCAATAGAAACGGCCCTCAAGGTTTGTGAACGTCGTGCCAAACTCCTAGGCTTAGACGCTCCGGAAAAGCGTGAAGTCACTGTAGACGCTTCTATCCAGACCCTTTCCCACACCGAACTTGTTTCGGAATACGCTCGTTTAGGATTAACCCTGCACAATGAACAAGAAATCCTTTCCTACCAACTTCCAACCAACGACGCTAAACAACTCACCCGCCGCTATACAGACCCAGACGAGTCCAAAAACAACGCTGGAACTCCGTAAGGGCCTCCAAGCCGCCTACCTCCTAGCCGAAGCTTCCTCTTCCACCTCTTGCTTCCGCTACCTCAACCACGTGATCATCGACTCACGCCCTGACCCAACTCCTTTCCGAGTCATCGCTGAACCTTGGCAGTGGGCCCTCGTCAACCAACTCCTCCCTGCTATCGAGCACGTAGCGAACATCCGTCCCGAGTACACAGGCTCCCGCAACTTCTGGCTCACCCTTCCTAAAGGTCACGACAAGTCTTCTCTCATTGCTCGCCTTATCAATTGGGCCCTAGCCTTCAACACCCGTTCCTTCACAGGCTACGTTGCTGCTGCTGACAAAGAGCAAGCAGCCCTATTAGCCAAAGCTATGATGGATGAGTCCCGCCTCAACCCTTGGCTCTCCAAACGCATGGACTTCAAGAACTGGAAAGTCCACGGGATCAACGGTTCCTCCGTTGAAATCTTAGCAGCCGATGCTGCTTCTTCCCACGGTATCCGTGGCGACCTCCTCATCGTTGATGAACTAACTCACTGGCACAAACCCGATCTCTGGAACGCACTCCTATCCGGCAGGGAAAAACGTCCAGGCTCTGTTCTCATCGTCATCACTAACGCTGGACTTAAGTACACGTGGCAGCACGATGCCCTTGAAACCTTCAAAACTTCCCCACGCTGGTTTGTTTACGAAGCTCCGGGCAAGCTAGCTTCTTGGATGGACTCCGCTGCAATGGACGATCTTCGCCGTACTGTCCCTCCCCAACTAGCTCGCCGTCTTTTTGATAACGAATGGGTAGACCCCGCAGACGGTTGTAACTTCTTAACCCGCCAAGAAGTCGAAGAGTGTATATCCCCCGATCTCCTTCCCCGCACACAAGGCTCTTCTGATCACGGGTACATAGCCTCCATCGATTATGGCCCTGTTCGTGACCGTACCGTCTGCACCCTCATTCACCGCACAGAAGACGATAACATCTTCGTAGACCGAATGGACATCATGCAGGGCTCCCGTGAGAATCCCGTCAAGATAGAAGCTGTAGAACGCTGGATAGATGACATCCGCAAAAAGTTCGAGCTGTGTTCGGTAGTTATTGACCCCTATCAGATGGAGTCTACCTTCCAACGGTACAACGGCTTAGTCCCAATGACGAAGTTTGAAGCCCGTGGCGGTAAGAGCAACTACGAGATGGCACAAACTCTCCGAGCCCTAGTAGTCAATCACCGCCTCCACTGGTTCCCTGACTGCGGCACAATCATAATGCCAAACGGTACTCCTCATACTCTTGTTGACGAGTTCTCCGAACTGATAACCAAGTCAATGTCTTACGGCTTCCGCATAGACCATCTCCCTAACCGGCATGATGACCGAGCCGTTTCCCTAGGCATGGCCTGCACCGAAGCACTCAGAGTCCGTCCCCGTAAAAAGCTTTACCTAGAAGGCGAGTTCTTTTAATGACCCCAGCCAACAAGTGGACAGTAGTGTTCGACGAAAACGCTTCTCCAAAAATAGTAAGCCTGTCTCTAAACGGTAGTGAGCTTGCAGTCCGTTCTTTTAGCCTAGAGCAAGATGTAGGCAAGCCCACGGTTCTTAAGCTTGAAGTCTTTATTCATAACGACACCTTGGAAACAATTCACCTTTGATAAGGAGTTTTACCATGGCCAAGAAGAAACCTAACACCCCTGCCTCCCTCCAAGACACCGTGTTCCATTTCAAACCAGCAAACTTAACCCAAATAAAAGTTGCCAAAGACTACCCAACCCATGACCTCATCTTCCTTACTGGCCCAGCGGGAACTGGCAAGACCCATTGCGCCCTAGCTTGTGCCCTGCAAGAACTCCTAGCGGGTGAGAAGAAACAGATCCTTGTTGTCCGTCCTATCGTTGAAGTTGGCGATACTCTAGGCTTCCTTCCCGGCACTGTAGAGGAGAAGATCAGCCCGTACTTTGATCCAATACGTCGGTTAATAAAAAGGCTTACCTACAAATTGCCCGAAGAAGCCGTGCTCTTTCAACCCCTAGCCTATATGCGTGGCGACACTTTTGAAGACTGTGTACTCTTCTTAGACGAAGCTCAAAACGCAACCTACTCTCAACTGAAGATGTTTCTTACCAGAGTAGGAAACAACTCCAAAGTCCTCATCTCCTGTGACCCAGAACAAACCGATGTCAAACCAAACAACCCAGACAAAACCCGCTGCGACATCCTCTCCGTGATGCAGCGTCTGGCTACGATGCCTACAGCGTGTACCCACACCTTTACTGAAGGCGAGTCTTTGCGTCATCCTTTAGTGCGTGAGGTATTAAAAAGGTTATGAGTAAGTCCAAAAAAAATACCACACATGCTGGTGAGCCTGTGTGGTTTAAGTGTGAGGTTTGTGAGGACTGGTACTGCGCTATCCATGACGAACACGCAGCGGATTGTATCTGCCCTGACATTGAAGACTGGCCTTTCGACCCCCGTACCGGAGATCCCATATCTCCACCAGAGAGAGGCATGGCTTTGTAACCTTCCCATGTTATAGGCTGACTACACTATGGACGAACTATTGCAGGGGCTTATTAAACTTATGACCTTTGGAATAGAGGTTCATGGTTTTCTTAGGAGCGTAACAAACCTCATCCACATCTTAAAAGAGCTAGGGTATTAACTATGAGATACCTATTGTGCTTCTTATGCGGTGCAATCTGGACAATGTTCCTTACCATGGAAAAGCATTTCATCTTTAACAACAAGATAGTCAACGCTACCCTGTGCGGTTTTATCATTGCCGTGCTGTCTGTATTCCTATTCAAGTACTACAGTAAGCAAGACGATATCTTTGAAGTGATAGCCTACGCATCCGGTGCAGCTACCGCAACTTTCACTGTCCTTACTTTAATGCAAAGCCGTAAAAAGAAATAGGTGTGCAGCAAAACGCTACACACCTAGGTTATTCTTATTTGTACGCAAACCTAATCTTGTTTCTTTTCGATATCAAGGTAGTGTTCAATCTCTCTTCCGGTGGGGCAAGTGACCGTGACATTGATCTCAGTTTGCTTGATTACAGAACCGTCTTCAAACTTGTAAACCCACCAAAGCAATTGAGCTTCTGCTGGCTTATCTTCTAATTTTTCACGAACAATTTTCATTG
>Ga0208966_1000024_pt1 | contig 47917 bp, 42 predicted proteins | sample GreLakmeHU45MSRF_FD_187701 | JGI IMG/M metagenome (GOLD analysis project Ga0208966, IMG submission 187701) | Freshwater lentic microbial communities from great Laurentian Lakes, MI, USA - Great Lakes metaG HU45MSRF (SPAdes) | ecosystem: Environmental > Aquatic > Freshwater > Lake | place: Great...
ATTATAAATAATAAAATAACAAATGATGATATAATATTTTCAATATATTTTATATTATTATATGTTATATATATGCAAATTATTAAAGAAGATATTATTTGTGTTTATAGAGATTATATAGAATTCATAATAGATAAAGATAAGGGAAGAGAAGGTGGATTATATAAATATTATATACAATTACAAAATAAATTAAATTCGATTACACCAACCTAAAAAATAAATGAGTTAATACTATTATAAAAAATAAAAAATGATATAATATATTAAAATTTACAATCAACATTAATAGATAATGACATCGTCTTTTGGTAAAATTATGCAAGAATTAAGAAATAATGATGAAACTTCTAATGCTGGAACTAAATGGACTATTGAAGAAGATAATAAATTAGTTCAAGAAATTGCTGATAATAAAACTTATGAAGAAATGGCTTTAGAACATAAGAGAACTGCGCATAGTATTCAATTAAGGGTTATATCTCGTATAATTTACCCAAAAATAAAGGATGACTTAGATGTTGATATGGAAAAGGTAGCATTAGAGTATAATATTAGAACTAAAGAATTGTTATATAATATAAATAAGTTAAAGATTAAAGCTACAGAAAATAGGGATAAGTCAGTTAAGAAGCCATCTATAAAACCCAACCACGACGATAAACCAACTAATAAACAAATATTTGAATATTTAAAGCAATTAGATAACAAAATAAATGAAATAAATTCTAAATTGGATAATTTAGAATATTTGAGGTAGTTATAACTTATTATCATTTATACACTTTAAGAAACTATATAAATGATATATCATTTATATAATATGATAATTAATGACAGATATAGCAAAACAATATGATGATATTTCTAAAGATTTTGACAGGTCTCGTGTTAGAATTTGGAATGCCGTGAAAGATTTTCTACAACCAACAAAAGATAATTTAAAATTATTAGATGCAGGTTGTGGAAATGGTAAAAATATGATGTATGCTATTAAACATGGTTATATTACAAAAGGTTTTGATATTTCTAATAATCTTTTAGAAATATCTAGAAAAAAGAATTTAGACGTTTATTATAATAATATTTTAGATAGTAATAATGATGTATATGATAAGATTATATGTATTGCCGTAATACATCATATTAACGATGTCGATAAACAAAAAGAAGCTATCATTAATCTTATTAACCAATTAGTATTCGGAGGAGAATTGCTAATATCTGTATGGTCTTATGAAATTACATTAGATATTGAAAAGAAAAATAATAAACAACAGAAAGATTATCGTAATTTTACAGTAGGACATAATTTTTTTAAATGGAATAATAAATGTGATAGATATTATTATATACACGATTATAATTCATTCAGTCTCTTAATTAAAAATGTATCTTTTGAATGTAATATTAAATATGAAATAACATATGAAAAACAAAATTGGTTCTGTAAAATAGTAAAAGTATCTTAATAATATAATAGTATGAAGGATACTCACTATAATTATTTTTATGCTTAGTTTTTTACACCTTTGGAGATTTAAAATGCCGATATTAGTATTCAGGTTTAATAATTATTTAATATAATAATATATTATCTTATAATATATATATATGACCAACATAGATATTATTCCTTGTGCTATATATAACAAAAACAAGCAAATAATATCTAATCCTATTACATGCCAGTTTGAAAGTCGTAAGATGTTTGGCAAATTTTTTTCAACAGTATTAGGATTAAATAGAAGTTCTATTACTACCTATTCAAGCCATAACAATAGTTTCATTACTTTAGTGTGATGTATTCAAGCCATAACAATATTTCCGCTCTTAAATCGGTATTTTAAATATCCAAAGGTGTAATAAAAACTCTAAAAAAATTAACAGTTTATATAATTGTAATATAAGTTATAAAATAATATTGCCTTAATAAAAAGGGTTTTTACTACCAGCAGGATTCGAACCTGCGAGTGCTAAGCACGTGACAGCTTAAGTGTCATGCCTTGGACCAGACTCGGCCATGGTAGCAAAGCTCATAAATCAGAGCAATATTAATTGAAAAAATAAGTTAGTAAACTTGTTAACACACATATACAAACTAATAATATATTAGTTTTATATTATAATATAATATAATCCTTATATGACTTTATGTTATAACTATATAAAAATATAACTATAATACATATACAAGATATAATAAAAATAATGATTAATATTTTCCTTATTATAATTGCGATAACAAATATAATTACATCTAATACATTTGTTATTAATAATGATTTGAGTTATAGAATAAATATAGTTAAATCAATCTATTACTATAAACCTGTAAATATTATTCAATTAAAAATGAATAGTTATGCAGATATTAATAGACGCGATGCATTAAAACTCATCCCTTTGATTAGTACTATTAGTTTATCAAAAAAATCGAGTGGTTTTGACGAATACAAGAATAGTGGCGTATATAAAAAAGTTGTCGTATTTGGCGCATCAGGATATACGGGTGGCGATACAATACGCACACTATTAGAAAAGAATATTAGTGTAGTAGCAGTTACAAGAAGAAAGGTTGAAATAGTTGATAGGGAACATGCAAAATTAAACTCGTTAGTTATAGATGATTTAAATAAAAAAGACAAAATTACAAGTATTGTCGCAGATGTTCTCATACCAGAAACTATTAATGGTATTATGAAAGATGCAGACGCAGTAATATTTTGCGCAGCATCAAGACCGCGAGTAAAAGTAATTGCAACACCTGGAATTGATATTTCAAAAAAGAGTATGAAATATACAATTGCAAATACTAATACAAATATTTCAGTTATTGCAGAACCAAGTGATAATGTCGAGGATATTGGATTAGTAAATGTTGCAGAAGAAGCAATTCGGTCAAACGTAAAACGCCTAATAATTGTATCATCAATCTGTGCTAAATGTCAAAAGAATGATGAAACTTCAGGAAATGGTTATGGAGAACCTATTGATAGAGGTTTTGCAAGTTGTGATTCCTGCTACAAGAAACAGACAGGTGAAGAAAGAGTGCGTATATTATATGAAAAGTGTCCTAAACATCTTAGTTATACTATTATTAGACCAGGTATGCTTTCTCCTGGTGAAAGAAGAGGACCAACATCAGTTGAGTTTAATCAAGGAATATCTAAAAGTGGTATTATATCACGTCTAGATTTGGCAGATATATTAGTAACAGCTTCATCGACTGATAAAGGGTCAAAGAAAACTTTTGAGGTATATTATAAGGATACAGCACAACCGGTTGATATGTATAAATCACTAAAAACATGTAAGGAACTAGGGCATACTATTAAAGAATGCTTTTTCGGAGAAGGATATAATGAGACTGAACCTTTGACTATGGAAAAAATTATGAAGATGCCTCAAACCGGTTCAATCTTTATCTCTGGAACTGAAGTTCTGGGTAATAATTATATAGACATGTTAAGTAAATTGAAAAAAGATGTATATGTTCAGTATGATATTAATGCGTTACGCTCTAATGATATTTTATAATTTTTAATTTTTTTATTGTATTATCTTACACCTTTGGAGATTTAAAACGCCAATTTTTTTATAAAAAAATGGACTAAAGTAGATAAATAATTGACAAGTGATTTCATAAAATATCTTTTATGCTGCATCAAACACAAGTACACATTCATTCTGTTGATGTCCTCCTCCAATCGGAAGAGTATTTTCTAAAAATGTATTATTTGGACCACATATTCGTACAACTGACCATTTACTACTACTATGTCCGTTTTTCCACCAATTATCATTCGTTGCGATAACCATATTACAAATTTCGCCAATTGTAGTAGTTTCTGACACATTATATTGAAATGGGCAACCAGAATGAGGGGTTGACATGCAAAATCGCAAACATACTTTGACCATTATTGTTGTATAATGATATATTGTTCATATATATTAAATAATCAATTTTTATTCAATTTTTATTACACATTTGGACATTTTAAATCTCCAAAGGTGTAAAAAATAATATATTATATTTTGTGATAATAGATTATATTATTGCATAATATGTCATACAAAGATAAAATTTTGGCAACACGTGATAAAATGTCAGAACTATTAGCCAAATCGAAACAAAAAATATCATCTCTAATTAATTCTAAAGTTCCCTATAAATTTAAGCAAATGCCAAAAGGAAATAATTTAGAAATGCGTATAGAACGTTATAATATAATACAACACAAAATAAATGAAGGAAATGCAAAACCTTTGAAATCTACAGATTGTTTAGAGGAAACCGAAAATTCTACATATAAAATAAGAGATATATTAACACTTGAAGAAAAAATAGGAAGTCAAAGTGTATATGGGTCAATTTATAAAACTAATATTCATAATAGTCAACCAATATATATAGCGACCAAGGTAATGGAAGCAACATACAATAATAAGATAGAAACAATATTAATGAAATCTATAACAAAACAATTAATTTTAACTAAAAAATCTAAGCATTTTTTAATTATGTATTGTTATTCTTACTGTGATAGATTAAAAGATACTCCATATGCTTTGGCAAATTTTAATGAACTTGCAGATAATGACCTAAAATATTATCTTTTGAATACAAAAAATGTTTTGGATGATAAATTATTATTATATAACCTATTAATTCAATCATTAATATCAATAGGTTCGTTTCATAATCTTGTTGGATATATTCACGAAGATTGTCATTGGGGTAATTTTTTATATTTAGATAATACTGAACATAAAGAAAATACATATTACATGTATAAATTTAAAAATATAACTTATTATCTAAAATCATGTAAATATAATATTATGATTTATGATTTTGGATTATCTAGTAATATATTGCTATATAAAGATTATAGAGTTATTAACAATCTGATTATTAATGATTATCAAAGAATAATAGATTGCTTTATATTTATTATATATACAGATGATAAGGTATCAACGTTATTTGATTTTTTAGATAATACAGCAAAAAAAGGTAATATATATCAATCCCAATATGATGCGTTTTTATATATTTTTGCAAAAGTTTTACATTTATGTTTACATAATTTTCCAGAAATATTTTTGTCGGATATTAGAAAACTACCAAGTGGTAGTATAATATTAAATCAAATACCATATGAACTTTTTAGCAAAGAGAAAATATTATTGGATTATTATTGATATATATAAACATATAAAAATAATATAACACATATATATATTACATGAACATATACAAAACCATAACTATATTCTTGTTATTTGCATATGAATCTTTCGCATTTTCAAATATGCCTAATATTATCAATAGAATTAACAATATTAGTTTATTTATAAAGAATAAACCTTCACTCGTGCAACCTAATTATATCACAAAGTTAAATCTTCATCGCCGTGAACTATGGAAAGTCGCGAGCGTAATTCCCTATATTATTAGTAAACCTGCGATTGCATCGATTATATCAAAAGAAAAAACTATTGAAGAATTAAGAAAAGAAGCATTAAATATTATTGATATTATAGAAGTTCAAAAAAATACTATTAATTTGCCTTCAATAAATGATACTAATAATAATGATATTATAGGGATTGGTAAAAATGACGACAATTATAATAATGATAATAAACAGGTTAGTAGTAAAACAAGAGTAAAGATTGATAGCGTTTTGAACAATATTATGAATAATTTTAAGAAAAATGGTAATATCGACCCAATAAAATCTGTAAGTAATTTACAAAAATACTGTTCTAAAACAAATATTATCAAATATAAAAATGTACGAGGCATTATATCATCTTTTCAAGATGGAAAATATGCATTATTACTTGGCAAGTTTATTGATTATGAAATTATTGATTATCAAAAGGATATTGATAATAATAGCGACGACAAAAATAATGTATATTATAACGTTGATATGAAAATTACTGCAGAATACAAAACTATGTTACAAAATAGCATTCAATTTAACGATATGTATTATCCAAAAAATAGAGAATACAATAATGTATGTTATGTAATATATAGATGGTCATTTAAAAAATATGAGGATGATAATTTATATTTAGAAGGATGTTACCTTGTTCCACCAATCAAATATTAATATATTACCATATCCCTAATCTTGCATACATACTCTTATTTTTAATTTAATTTAGGTTCTATAACAGGTTCTAAATTTTTAAGTGGTATATCAACCGGTTTCCTTTCTACTTCAAAGTTTTTGCCTCTTTCATTCTCTAGAAGTGTAAAAGTAGCACCTTTATAATTACCAAGTATTAAATCAGTTTTGTATTCTTTATTAATTCTTGAATGTTTGATATTAATTTTATCTCCTGGTTTAAACTTTTTAAGTATTGTGCTTAGGTCATCGGGAGTATTAATAGGCGTATTATTAATCGCCAATATAATATCTCCAATTTGAGTTACGCGTTTAGTTTTTTCATCTCGTTCAACACCCTTTAACCCTGCAAAATATGCTGGAGAATTTATTGGAACATCTAAAATAAGTATACCCTTTGTAATAATAGGAATACCACTCTTTTCCGATTCAACAATCGACGGGTTCCTCTCCATATATGAAATTCCAAGTATTGCTTTTTGAACATATCCCGTATCAATAATATCATTTATTGATTTTAACGCGGATGATATAGGAATTGTAAAACCAATTCCTGCAGATACTCCTAATCCTAGAGATGCCGTATTAATTCCAATAAGTTCACCATCGCTATTTAATAGAGGACCACCGCTATTTCCCGGATTAATAGCGGCATCTGTTTGAATTATTCCATATATTTTTCTTCCTGTAGGTGCAGTAATTTCGCGATTAATTGCAGATATTATTCCAGTAGTAAATGTATGGTCTTGACCGAATGGGTTACCAATCGCAAATGCAAATTGTCCTATGCGTGTTTTAACCTTGTCATTGTAATTTATAACTCGAAGTTCATTTTCTGGGGCATCTATTTTTAGGATAGCTAAATCTGTATCTGGGTCAACACCTGTTAATTTTGCTACGTAAGTTTTTTTATTCCTGTTATTATCTGTAATTGTAACTAATGCCTTATCAACCTTGTTAATAACGTGAAAGTTAGTAATAATATGCCCTTTTTTATCCCATATAAATCCGGTCCCTACACCTTTAGGTAAATCGTCTTTATTCAAATTATATTTATCTGCCATACTTGAGTATTCTGTGCTAATATAACAAACAGAAGATATTGATTTTTCAAAAATATTTGCTTGCTCTTCCTCAATATACTTCATAATATCTTTTGAACTAACTTTGTCTATTATAGATTGTTCGGCATTTGCTTTTTTAATATTTAATGTATTTAGTGCAATACTATACAATATCATATCCCTTCGCTTAGATAGAGACAATCTCGGAATTATTCCTTTCATTTTCATATTAAGTATTGAATTATTAGGAATATAACATGCAATTGTTTGAAGAATAACTAAACCTATACACAGGGTAACTTTGATTTTCATATTATATATTTATATTAAATTAGTTTTATATGTTATATTTATAAAAAAATGAATAATATATAATTTATTAATAAAAGCATATTATTAGAAATAATGAATATTAACAAGGTTTGTCCTGAAGGAAAAGTTGTAAACCCTATATCTGGAAGATGTAATAATAAGGATGCTCTTGATAAAAAAATGAAAAAAAAAGAGAAGGATGAACAAAATATTATTTTGCAAAATAATAAAAAAATAATAGACAATCTAAAAATATTAGCAGATTATGAAAGAATTAACAATGAACCATTCAAAGTAAAAGCATATGAAAAAGTTATTGCATCTATAGAATTATATGATAAAAATATTAAAACATTAGAAGATATTAAAGAGTTAAAAGGAGTAGGAAAGAAGATAGAAGACAAAATAATTGAGTTTATTAATACTGGTAATATTACGGAAGTTGATAATGTTATAAATGACCCGCGATATATACTTGGTAATAAATTAAAAAGCATTTACGGAGTCGGTCCTGCAAAAATTACTGAATTAATGACAAAAATTAAAGATTTTGAAGAGTTAAAAGAACATCCTGAATTATTAAACGATAAGCAAAAAATAGGGTTAAAGTATTATGATGATATGAATTTAAGGATACCAATTGTTGAAGGACATAAGCATTTAAAAATATTTAATAAAATATTAAATAATTTATACAAAGATATTGAATTTGAATTTGTAGGTAGTTATAGAAGAAAAAATAAGGATATGGGTGATATCGATATATTAATTAAAAATAAACCTGGGTTAGTATTAAAAAATATAATAACGCAATTAAAAGAAAAATTTTATATTATAGAAAATTTAGCATTAGGTAATAATAAATTTATGGGATTATGTAAATTATCACATAAATTACCTGCAAGAAGAATAGACATATTAATTGCTGACCCTTCACATTACTATTTTGCATTACTTTATTTTACAGGTTCATATAGTTTTAATATATATATGCGTAAAATTGCTTTAAAGAAAGGGTTATCTTTATCAGAGTATGGTTTCAAAGATTTGAAAGATAATTCTAAAAATATTATTGATACTACAGATATTATTCATAACGAAGAAGACATATTTAAATACCTAGATATAATGTATGTTGAACCACATAAACGAATATAAATTGTTGATTTATTACCTGCTTTATGATATAAAGATATATTATATTATATAACTTAAATACTTTGTAGTATCTGCTATAATGTCAATTACTATGTATTCGTATAAGGCAGATACAAAAATAATTCTATCATATATATATGATTCTTTGGCGTTCACCAATCCGGATATGGAATGTGAATATAATGATATTGATAGAAAACATTTTCGAGATTATAAAAAATATAATTCAGATTACATGTTTTTACATAATTTTATTCCCAAGAGTGGCAAATATGTTATTGATGATATTGAAATAGAAATCTGTGATTTTATTTTAAATGACAAAATACAAACATTTGAGTTTAAAGAAGAATTTTATCATATTAAAAAGGTTATTTTTAAAAGTTCATCAAAAGAAAATATTACAAGATTTATTGAAAATGCTATTAATAAAAAATTTAAAGAAAAGAAAGAAAAGTTTGCAGAAATATCAGGAGATAAAATAATGAAAAAGAAATGGACTGGTTATTGCTGGACTTATGATTCGGCTATCCCTAAAAGAAGTTTTGAAAGTATCTTTTTGAAAAAAGATTATTTAAATAAAATTAAGGACCCTATTACAACATTTTTGAATAAAGATGTATACAATGAATATTGTAAGCACGGGATACCATATAAAATGAATATTATGCTTCATGGTCCTCCAGGAACCGGGAAGACATCTTTTATTCATAGTATTGCATCAGAATGTGATGCTAATATATGTATATTAAATATTAACTCAGAACTTAAGGAAGAAGCGATGATTGAAGCAATCTCGCAAGTTAACGAAGATGAAAAGCGTTCTATCCTAGTTCTTGAAGATATTGATTGCATATTTAATGATAGAAAAACTAATGATAATTTAAAAAATAATATAACTATGAATGGAATATTGAATTGTCTTGACGGTTTTAATAATCCAGAAGGGTTAATTGTAATTATGACAACTAATTTTCCAGAAAAATTAGATGATGCATTAATGCGCTCCGGAAGGATTGATTTAGATGTTGAGATGACATATTTAGATAAATATCAGGCTCGTAATATGTTTTTATCATTCTTTGACAAAGAAGAACTCTTTGAACTTATGTGGGTTAATATCAAAAAATATTCGGTAGAACCTGCCACTTTGATGCAGTTATTATTTAATAATAGAAATATTGATGATATTTCTAGCAAGTTTGATGAATTTTATAAAGTAGCCGAAAATAAGAATTTAAAACATAATAATGTTTATACATAATAAATAGATATTATAGCAATGGGGGCTACTCAATCAAAGAGGGTAACTAAAGAAGTAACTAAAAGTGACAAAGAAAGAAATAATGAATATAATATGTATACAATTGCTCCAGAAGGTTTTATGTGCAAAAATAATAATATAACTAAAGATAATAATATACATACATTTGCAAATTTTATTATATATTTTTTAATATTATTTATTATATTATTTATGTCATATCTATTATACTCAGGTATTATAAAATAATATATAAGTAATATTTGTCATACATTATTATATAAGATGGAAACATGTGATAATATATTGATTACTATTGATGCGAGAGAAACTAATATATATAATGATATAATTAGTAGAGACCTAGATAATTACAAAGATAAAATTTCAATTTTATCAGAAAATTTATTGCTCGGGGATATCCATATAACATATAAGAATCTAGTACACATTTTTGAAAGGAAAACTCTTCAAGATTTGCAAGCATCCATATTAGATGGTAGATACAAAGAGCAAAAAGCACGTTTATTGTCTAATGTATCGCAAAAATATATTACGTATATTATTGAAGGAGATAACATTTTATCATCTAATATATATTCAAAAAATAAATCTATGATACAAGGCGCCTACTTACATACTTTGTTTAGAGATAATATCCGCATTCTATATACTAAAAATATTGAAGAGACTACAACATTAATTTTATTATTATCAACAAAAATTATAGATAAACCTGAAAAGTTTTTATATGAAGAATATACATCTGATAAATGCTATACAGATTTTATAAAACTTAAAAAAAAAAAGATAGATAATATTGACACTAAATCATGCTTTATTATGCAATTATCTCAGATACCTATGATATCTAATGTAATCGCGAAAAACATCTATTCTAAATATATATGTATGGCTAATCTTATAAAAATGCTTAGTGTATTTGAAACTAATGAACAACAAATAAAAGAGTTGTGTAAAATTAATGGGGTTGGAAAAGAAAAAGCAACTTTAATTATTAAATATCTTTTTCCGAATGATGAAATCGCCAATCATACTTGAATGTATTTAAGACCTCGACCAATAATGATATGAAATATAGTCAAAATCTGCGTTTAGATTTAAAGTATTGCAATTAGTCCACTTTAATAGTCTTATTTCAACCTTATCAGAGTAATTTTTAAATATATAATTAAAATATATTTCATATTCAGATGCACCAGAATACATTGATGTAACCATTTTTAAAAATATATTGTAAAATTTATCATTATGTATTTTTTCTATTTTATTTATTAATTCAAATATATATTTTTTTTCAAACATCATATGATGACATATACCAGAAATATTATTATATACTTTAGTTAAATTATTATCCATACTATACATGTGTTCAAAATACGATACATTATATTCTATTCCATAATTATATAAACATTTATTATTTTGAATGAATGTTATCGGTTTTAAAAAAAATGTGTCACAGTCAATTATTAAACATCTTTCTAAAATTTCTGGTATTATTATCAGAACATATAATTTTAATAATTGTTGTAAATACCATCCACACCTGCTAATATCATATCCATCATGTTTCTCATGAAACTTACGCACAGTTTCAATCGAAAAAGGAAAAATATTTTCATCAATTGTTATACAACCTTCAATAATAATTGTAGGATCATAACAAATTAAATAAATATTTCTATATCCAATTATATTTTTTTTTGTAAATTCTATTTGTTTGCTTAATATACTTTTATCATGAGGACCAACTGGTATTACAATATCAAATAAATTCAAATTATTATTTTCATAAATAGCATCTTCTTGCCATCCATTTAATGATAAATTATTTTTAATAACAAAATTATTTGATAACATAAAATCATTTAATTCATCAAACATTACTTGACCAGAATAAATTTCTTTATGCGAAACCTCTGTGTAAATATATTTAACATTTTGTAAATTATTTCCTAGACCTTTTAATGCTAATAATTCAGCCCCTTGTATATCCATCCATATAATATCAACTTTTGAAATATCATATTTGTCAATAATGCTATCTAAACGATAACAACTTACTATTATTTCATCTTGTACATATATTTCGCATGTATATTGTCCATTACTTTTAAACATTGATGAAGCACCTTGATTTCCATCAGGCCACGTAGTTATAGTTTTTTCCTTATTTATTGGATGAAATTTTATAGTTCCATTATAATCACATACACAACCCTCTATTAATATAATTCTATCCTTGTAATTTTCAATATTTTTTTTACATATATCTATTGTATTTGGATTACATTCAAATGCATAAATTATTGAATTGGGAAATGCATAATAAAATTCAATACTTTGTATACAATCACGAGACCCTATATCAAATATTACAAATTGTTCATTTTTATTATTAATATTCATATAATTTAGAAAATTTTTAATAGTTGTTCCATCTAAAACATTCATTATTAATATTATATAAGAATATATAATATTATATAATATATATATTCTTATATAATATGCACTATACCGCATTAAAATCAGGCGAAGCATTTTCAGCATCTTATGGTATTCCAAATGGTTTAGTAATTGATATAGGATGACGAAATGAAAGGCATGAAATATGTATGTATTGATATGGAAGCAGACGCATCTGTTGATATAGTTGTTCCTCCAGGGGAAAAGTTACCATTTGAAGATGGTTCTGTAGATTTGATAGTGTCTACATCATGTTTTGAACACGACCCTTGTTTTTGAATGACATTTAAAGAAATGACAAGAATTATTAAACAATCAGGTTATATATATATAAATGCACCTTCATCAGGTCCGTATCATCAGTATCCCGGTGATAATTGGCGTTTTTATTCGGATGCCGGGCAAGCGTTGGCATTCTGGTCGGGAAAACAAATAGCGAATGAAACCATTTATCCTGTAAAAGTAGTAGAAACTTTTAATGTAGTAGGTGAAACTTGGAATGACTTTGTGTGCGTATGGCAAAGAGTAAATGTAGAAAATATTGAAAAAAATATAACTGTATCTGATGAAATCATCAATAATATTGGTGCTCTAGAAAAAACAATAAATAGTTGTGGATTAAAAACAAGAAAAAAATATTCACATGGTGAACCTTCTAATTAATTATCTTTTTTTTATATATAAGATTAAAAAATAAATATTATTAAAAATAAATGAAAAATGAATATGTTGATAATAAAATAAATTTTGAGCTCGAGGATATAATTAATAAATATATTAGCGAAAAAGACAAATACGATGATGAACCATTCTATATAGTTGATTTAGAAAAAGTAGAGCAACAGTTTAAAAAGTGGATTAGATATTTACCATATATACAACCATATTTTGCGGTAAAGTCAAACCCTGATAATAAAATAATAAACTTATTAGCAAAATTAGGATGTAATTTTGACTGCGCTTCTAAAAACGAATTAATAAATGCGTTAAGTATTGTTAATAATCCTGATAGAATAATATTTGCAAACCCTTGTAAAATATCATCCCATCTAATATATGCTTGTGAAAATAACATTAATAAGATGACTTTTGACTGCGTAGAGGAATTAGAAAAAATATACAATATATTTCCAGAAGCACAAATAATACTTAGAATTTGCGTCGATGATACAAATAGTAAATGCAAGTTCAACTCTAAGTTCGGATGTCCTTTATGTAATATTCCAGTAATATTTGACAAAATAAAGAGTTTGCGAATGAATTTATCTGGTTTCAGTTTTCATGTTGGGAGTGGTTGTAGCGATGCTAAAAGTTTTTATAATGCTATTAAAGATTGTCATTATACTTATAAGATATCCCAAGACTATGGATTTAATATAAGTGTAATAGATATTGGTGGTGGGTTCCCTGGTGTTGATAAAAATATAATGTTTGCTGATATTTGCTATAATATTAATAAAGCGGTTGACGATTTTTTCTCATATGAGAAAAAAAATAACATTATAAAATTTATTGCTGAACCAGGAAGATATTTTACAGAGGCGACGCACACTCTTGTCGTAAATGTAATTGCTAAGAAAAGAGAGAGTGACGTTATAAAATATTATTTAAATGATGGTATATATGGTTCATTTAATTGTATTAATTACGACCACCAAACACCTGTTATAATTCCATTATTAAAAAATAAAGAAAATATAATAAAATATAATACAACATTTTTTGGTCCTACATGCGACAGTATGGATTGTATCTACAAAGACATACAATATCAAGAACTAAATGTCGGAGATTGGTTATATATTGATAACTTTGGGTCATATACAACCGCTCCTAGTTCGTCTTTTAATGGATTCTCTGTAACAAATAAAAAATATATACATACAACTTAAGAAAATTTAATAATAAATACTAACAATGATGTTTATACACTTAATTTTTTACTACCATAATAAATACTAACAATGATGTTTATACACTTAATTTTTTACTACCATAATAAATACTAACAATGATATTATAATTACGATTATCAAGATAAATCTGATATGTATCTTTATTCTTATTAGTCTCGTACTTTTGGTCTGGTTGTAAAATTTTATATTTTGATTTTTGCTCTGATTTTCTAATAAAATCTGTAATATATTTTTTATAAGATTTGTCAGTTTTTGGTTGTGAAACTTGTATTTTATCCATTTTTATTATTTCATCATATAAGTCAATATTTGAGGTCTGAATAATAGAATGGATAGTATCAATATTCCACGTATTACGAATACGTTTAATTGTTTTGAATATTTTTTCTGATATATTTATTACTATTGGAATAGTAGCACTTGGGTCAGAATTTTCTTCAACGACCGGAAAATTTACTGGATTTAAATTAGGAATATTCTTTGCAGCTAGCATAGTTGGTTTTGCAAATACTTTACCCTTCTTTTTCTTGAACCCTGCGCACTGGTAATTATTTGCACCGAATGGATTTTCATATGCATTTTCATATTCTTCTATCGCATTTATTGAAGTTCTATGAGGACCGGTTTTATGTCCTCCTTCAATAACATCGCGCCAATATCCAGACATACGACCAGGAAGACCTTGAATTTGGACGTTGTTATCTATAGTCTTTGTCCAGAGTTCGTGTGTTGCTCCAATACGAAGTTTCCAACTATTTGGAATAAGATTTGCTCTACGAAAAAGTCCTTTAATACCAAGGACAATATGTTGCTTCAGTGGTTCTTTGAATAAACTACTTATTTCTTCTGGTGAAAGACGGTCTTTCGAAGTGTGATTTTTGAATAAAACTCCCTTGCGAATACATGCATCTTGAACCATACCAACATTATTTTCGTTAACACGAACAATATGAACTCTATAATCATTACCATAATTATCAATAATATCTTCGCGAACCCATTTATCAGCATTTTCCTTTTTATTTAGGGAATAGAACTCTTTTATAATTTTCTTTTCCAAGAAGTCCTTATGGCCAATATAAGATGCTGGAATAGTCATCTTATAAAGTTCATGTAGTTCACCCCAACAATAAAGGTCGTAAAGTTCCTTAATCATAGTAGCGCTGATAAAGACAAATAAATTGTTATGCTCCTCCATGTGCTTTACATCTAATATTCCGGAATCCTTTAGCAAAGTATGAAGAACCTGTTTTTCTTTATCTCCTGTGTCAATTTCATCAATAATAATCAAACTATTACTAATATTTTGAAGACCTGATTTTGAAAGTTTGAGTTTACCGTGATGAAAGATTTTATCCTTAAAACAACTAGGTGCTTTGCAAATCATATCTTTCTCCCAACCAGCATTACTCATACCAGTAAGAATTCTAACATTATTTGAATTTACTACAAACTCATCGTCAATATGAGTTGTTAGAAGTTTTGCAATCTCAATCATAAGACCATCTGCACCAACCTTTGTCTTTTTTTGAATACTGATAACACGGCATTTTTTCTGATAAAACATATTTACGATATTGAATGCATCTTCCATTTGATTCGGGTAGATATATTCAGAGGTTGCCGTATCGTCTCCTTCTTTAAATAACCTGTAATTTGTTGCAATCGCAGACTTGTATGATTGTAAAACATCTTCGCGCCTTGCAGATATTATTTCACTCTGGTCACTCTGATGTGTCATATCACAACTGTTGAAATTTGTTATTTAGTTCGTCTTTGGTTTATGAGAGATGTTCGGATGTAGCAATTCAAGTTATTGATTTTATTTATCAAATTAATTGTCATTTTTTAACATATTTTACATATTTTAGAACATATTAATCTTATAAATTTTTTAATAAATAAAATAATAAATTTGTTTTATTTTGTTAAAATTATAATAAATATTGAAAAGATATACGCAAAGCAACCAAGATTGAAGAAATTGTCTTAGTGTATCAAAAGTAATAATGTTTCCCGTTATTGAACTCCTTTTCGCCTGCACACTCTCGGCCTTCTTTCTGTCTATGGTTATTGTTTGGATAACGTCCTTCTTTTATGAAACTCGCAAAGAATATGAAAACTATGTCAACCCATACCGACTTGTTCCTCGTAAAGAGGCTGAAAGTTATAAGCGATATGAAAGGCAACAGTATCTAGATAGTTTTAGGTCTTAAATAAACACGTATAATATGTAAAAAGTTAAAAAAGTTATAGAATTATTTGTTATATTATATATTTTTTATTCATTTTTTACTTTATTATATAATATATATCTTCTCAAAAATTGTAACAATTAACTTCCCTATGTCCTTTCAAACCGCATATATCACACGGTTTAAAGGGTTTTCTTACAATTTTTTTATTTTTAACTTTTAAATATTCATCATCATCTTCTGATGATAATTCTTTATTATTTGCTTTATAATCATATTGTTTTTTATTATATTTACTAACAGAGTCTTTATCTTTACTTTTAGCATCATCTATAATTGCACCTTTACTATCTGTATTTGCATAACAATCCTTGATAAAATGCGTATCTCTTCCGCATCTTGTGCATAAGTTTTTAGAATGTCTTATTTCCTTTTCTAATACTGATATACAATTATCATCTAATTCTATATTTGAATAGGTCCCGCCTCTAACATTTTCTATTCCATATTTTGACATATATTCTTTAACATATTTATCTTCATCAAAATAAGATGTGCTTAATACTGTTGTAATTAAGGATATAGGTTTGTATTTTTTTGTCCACCCTGAACCATTTCCTGTAATATGGTCATTCCATCTTTTTTCAATATTCTTTGTTTTGCCAATATAATATTTTTTTTCTTTCAACTTCAAAATATAGATGTGTTCCATTATTCTATTAACATTTTATAGAACCATAAATCAATTTTTATTTTTTATAAAGAAAATAAAAAATATAAACATATATAAAATATATTATATTCGACTTGCTACTTATTTACTGCATTTCTTATAATATTTTAGTAATTTCTTCTTGCATATCCTCTAATTTTGGTTTTACTAATTCGCCATAATTTATTTTTAGTCTATTATCGCCATAATTTTGAGGTTGTTGTCCATTAACTTTTACAGGATATGCCCAATGCGATGTTGTTCTTCTATCTGTAAAATATTTTTGTCTCTTCTCAAGCATCTTCTTTGTTAAATTACATCTTGGTAAATAGCTAACATATTGAACTATTCTTTCTTCATTACAATCAGCTTTTCCATATTGATTTTGATGAAATGTTCTTGAATCCCATAAAACTAAAGAACCTGCTTTAATATTTAAAACTCTTTTTTTATCACTAATTTTTTCTAAATAATTATGCTCTATTAACAACCAATCTTTTGTAGATGTCAAATTATATTCTTTTGCATATTCTTCATGTAATTTATGACTACCCTCATATACTACAAGTGTTCTTTCGCTATTATTTGTTAATGCAACAAATCCTTGAATACATTTTAAACCTTTATTAGTAGGCGCTTGATATGTATGTCCACATGCCCATATTGCATCTTTCTTTTTACAATCTGCAGGTATATAACAACATCCATCAAAACTTACAACTACTTCTTCAGTCTGCCAAATATTCTTAAAAACATTAACAACATTTGGGCGAGTTCTAATATACCACGCGTGCCTTTGCTGCCCTACTTCGTGATACTTAATTATTCCATGTGGACTTATTTTATTATGTAATCCTTCAATTTGCGGATGTGATGAAAACCATTCCCTAAAATATTCTAGTGATTTTGATACTTCTTCATCATTAAGAATATTCTCTATTACACAATAACCTTTTTCGCTAAGTTCAGCAAGTTCTTCTTTGTAAGAGGACATAGTAAAATTATATTATTATATTATTAAGTAATTATCAATTTTTATAAAGAAAATAAAAAATATAAACATATATAAAATATATTATATTCGACTTGCTACTTATTTACTGCATATCTTATAATATTTTAGTAATTTCTTCTTGCATATCCTCTAATTTTGGTTTTACTAATTCGCTATAATTTATTTTCAGTCTATCATCACCATAATTTTGAGGTTGTTGTCCATTAACTTTTACAGGATATGCCCAATGTGATGTTGTTCTTCTATCTGTAAAATATTTTTGTCTTTTTTCAAGCATTTTCTTTGATAAATTACAACGCGGTAGATAACTAACATATTGCACTATTCGTTCTTCTTTACTTTCATTATTACCATATTGATTTTGATGAAATGTTCTAGAATCCCATAAAACTAAAGAACCAGCTTTAATATTTAAAACTCTTTTTTTATCACTAATTTTTTCTAAATAATTATGCTCTATTAACAACCAATCTTTAGTTGATGTTAAATTAAATTCTTTTGCATATTCTTCGTGTAATTTATGACTACCTTCATATACTACAAGTGTTCTTTCGCTATTATTTGTTAATGCAACAAATCCCTGAATACATTTTAAACCTTTCTTAATAGGTGATTGGTCTGTATGTGTCCATATAGCATCTTTCTTTTTACAATCTGGTGGAATATAACAACATCCATCAAAACTTACAACTACTTCATCCGTTTCCCAAATATTCTTAAAAACATTAACAACATTTTCACGTGTTCTAATATACCACGCATGCTTTTGTTGTCCTACTTCGTGAAATTTAATTATTCCGTGCGGACTTATTTTACTATGTAATCCTTCAATTTGCGGATGTGATGAAAACCATTCCCTAAAATATTCTAGTGATTTTGATACTTCTTCATCATTAAGAATATTCTCAATTACACAATAACCTTTTTCGCTAAGTTCAACAAGTTCTTCTTTGTAAGATGACATTGTATTATAATACTTAAATTATAAGTATCAATTTATACTGTATTTTATCAATTTTTTATATTTTTGGTACATATTTTACAAGAATCTACTTAAGAAGGAAGTAAATAATTTATATATAAATATAGTAATTATGTCAATTGCAACATATATGTATGATTATACAGACAATGAAAAAATTTTAGTTACATCTAAAACAGTTGATTATGGTAATTCTTCATTTGCAAAAAATTGTGTAATATGGGAAAAAGAATCATTAAATTATTTTTTTAATTTAATTGATAAAAGTAAAAAGTAAATATTGTTGATATAGGAGCAAATGTCGGATTATATTCATTATATGCTAAACATTTGCCAAATTCACAATTTTACAGTTATGAACCTTTTAAATTTACTTATGATTTATTAAATGATAATATTAATCTTAATAATATAACTAATATTCAAACTTATAATATAGGATTATCAGATAAAAAAGGAAAATCAATATTAAATGTTTGTTTATCTCAAGATGGTTTAAATACAATGGGTACAAATCCATTAAGATTTGATGATATAAATCCCATAGAAGTTGAAATAGATACATTAGATAATATTTTTTATAATAATGATATTAAAGTTGATTTTATTAAAATTGATACTGAAGGTTATGAATATTATATTCTAAAAGGTGGAGAGAAAACAATAAAAAAATATAAACCAATTATTCAATTAGAATTTAATGCGACTAATATGAAACAATGTAATATTAATTCTAACCAATTACATGATTACATAAATGAATTAGGATATAAAATTCATAATTTAATAGGTGAAGAATTAATTATTTTTCCAAATAATGATTTATAAACTTTTAGAATAATACTAATATAAATTTAGATTACATAAACATAAACTTACTATTAAGCAATATTATATCATAATATTTATATACATTGCTAATATCTTTTAGTTTCCCTGTATCTTGCGTATCCATTATTTTTTTCATTATATTATCTATAGTATCTTCTGTGTATATTTTTTTACTTTTTACTAAATCATTATATAGATGTTGTGCTCTATTATATTCATCTATAAATCCCTTATTATTTAATGTAATATAGTATATATTATTGCTATTATAAGAAATTATCTTTTTAATCAAAGCAATTATTTCATAATCTTTATCTTTGCAATTTTCATTATTATCAACCCATATCTTCTTCTTTTTATCATTTTGAATATATGCGGTTGATACAATTGTCCCTGTTTTAATCTTTTTAGTAATTTTAATAGTAGCATCCAAATTTAATGGTTTTGTTTGAATATCACTATCTGTAATATCTGTAATATCATTAGTAGTTGCAACAGATGCTGATTTTACACTATTCTTTACAGATTTACTACTACTTTTCCTAATTTTAGGAACTTTAGGTTCGCATAGTATATTAATAAACTTATCAAACAATAATTCTTTGGCGAGCATTAATTTTAAATTATTTATTCGATTCTTTCGTCGTATATCATTCTGATACATCGGTTTTTCTAAAAGTGCTTTATCTACATTGTCCCAATATTCATCGCATTTATCATAACCTGGAAGTTTATCTAAGCATAATGCGTAGAGTTGCAATATAGGTTTCATAATTTGATTTGTAATATAATGTAAATAATCAGGTATCAAATTATTTTGCTCTATATAGTCTGGATTCTCTATTCTATCACCTTGTAAAGATGGCGCCTTATTATCTTCTCCTATCGTTTTAATATAAACAAATGGAATACGCTCATTAACAACAGGTCTATTTCCAGGGTCTCTCGCGCCTATTCTATCTGCTAACACTTTATGAGCGATTTTTGAAGGGTCTTTGTATGTCGCCCTTAAACTCTTAGTTATTATAAGTTCTTTAATTGATGTTTTACCTTCAACAAGATTTTTCAATTCATCTTGTAAGAATTCAATAGAACCATCTAAATCTTGCTTCTCTAATATAATATTTATAACTCCTCCATAAATCTTCTTGACTATCTGTGCATTATCTCTTCTTTTTAATACAATTCCCATAGATTTCTGCTTATATTTTGTAGTGTCCATTTCATATAAATTGCCTACATATCGCTTTTTACTGAATATAATAAACGGATATAGGCATTTTTCATAATTTAATTTTTGAGGACTAGGCATAATTTCAGGAACATTTATATGTTTCTCAACGTCCTTTCCAATATCTATAGCAAATTGCAAAGCATCTTTGCCAAATACTGCATTTCCGTTTCTGTCTGTCAAAGGAAACTTGCAAAATATAGAATCAGTATCCCCATATATAACTTCTGCATCATAGTTTCTTTCCACATAATCTTTCGCTAACATAATCATATTTCTACCTGTTGCTGTTGTGCACGCAGCAATCTCCTTTAAATATATAGAAGATGTCTTTGCGCCTATTTGCCCATACAAAGAATTCGCTGTAACTTTATAGGCAACTTGCAACGCATCTAAAACATCTTGTTCAAATATATTATAAGTTTCTTTAATACTTTGAATATTAATTTTTTGAACTAATATTTTACTATTAGCATCAATATTATATACTTCATAAAAATCTCCTTTATCTGTGCAAATGCCAGGATATGTTTTGCTGTCATTTGCTGTAATTGTTTTGTATTCTATCTTTTTTCTAGTATTTTTTCGCTGTTTTAGCAACATATCTAATACATCTGCAATAATACCTTTGCGTCCATCTTTATATTGGACAAATACGCAATCTTTTTCACCAGTTTTCTTTTTCTTATCTCCAACTCCTTCATATAAATCATAAGATATTGTTTTATATTCTATATTAGGGTCTTCTACACGATATTTTTCATCTATCAAATAGCAATCGTGTGAAAGATTACAAGAAATCATAGAAGATGGATAAAGAGACCCATAATCAAATACTACTATTGGTTCATTTAAATATATACCTTCTTTTGGTTCTAAAACAACTGCTCCTTCATATCCGCTGTCTATTATTTCCAAATTTTCGCTGTATGATTTAATAGTTGGTATAAGATATTCTCTCTCCATACATTCTTTAGCAATTAAAGAAAATATCTTAATTCCTTGCCCTCTACGAAATAAGAAATTGAGAGGAACAAGACATACGTTACCCATACCAATATTATTTTCAAGTATTTTTAATTTATGTATTAACCTATTAACAAGGCAACAATCTTGAATACAATATTTAGCAATAACGCATCTGTCTTCGCTACTTCCCTTGAATTTGTCAAATATCTCTTGTGGTTTTAAATCATTCTTATTATCACCTAAAAATATTGACGCAACATTATCAAGTTTATAACTATCTAATTTTTGGTCTTTTTGCATAACTTTGAGCAAATCTATTAGAACAGTACCATCAATATCAATATATCTCAATATATTATCTCCTAGCGCAGATGAAGACAACTTTAATTCTACAAGGGATGATTTGCGAGCAATCAATCTCCCAAATCCCATCGAAAAATCTTCAAGTATATTTAATTCTGTTGCTCTCTGCCATATATACTCCATATCAAACCCAAATATATTATACCCTGTGATAATATCAGAGTTCAAGTTATTCATAAGTTCTTTCCATTTAACTAATACCTCTTTCTCTGTTTCATAATGTTCTACATCACACCCATCAATCTTATCACAACTGTTTAAAGTTATAATATTTTTATAAACAATATTATCAGAACCATAGATATGAACTGTAGTTCCTATTTGAATTATTTTGTCTCCTTCGAGGGGAACTAAAGTTTTTGTTAAAATATCTGTAAGTTTTAATTCTTGTGCATTCAGTTCACGAACAGTCATTTTATTACCCTTAATATCATCGTCGTCATCTTCTTCGTCGTCATTATATTCTTCTTGTATATCTTTATCCACATCATCATCTTTTTTATTCCCTGATTGTTTTTTAATAGATGATGCTATTATATCTAATATCTCTATTATTTTCTGAATATGCGGTTCTATTTTCTGAGGTATAGATGAAATATAATTATTTGCTAATTTTTGCTTAGAATATATACGATTAATTTTAACATCTCTTGTGGTATCTATAATAATATCTTCATAATATATGGTTTTCAACCAATCCATAATATTTTCAGGTGTATATTTATAACCTAACTTTGCAATCGTGGAGAGATCTTGTGCTACTTTGCTATAATTTTTTTTAGCAACAGGAAAATCACCATGACTACTAGAACATTCAATATCAAAAGATGTTATTAGCAAAGGTGCTATTTTATTAATTTGTATTGGTGCAATATTTTTATATTCAGTAGTAATATTATAATCGCATCTACTGATATCTTCGCCTATTTCATAGTTTCCTTTGTCTATTTTAACCCAATCGCATGGTTTAATATTTTGCGTATGAATATATTTTAAAAAAGGGTCAATATTTGTTTCATACATCTTAAAATCATTCTTCTCCAAACTTTTAAAATAATACTTTAGATTATTATATAATTTAAGAGATTTTACTGATACTTTTAGAAAGCGAAAGATTTTATCATTTGTAAATCCCCAAAAGTCTTTTTTTTTAACTATCTTAATACTTACAAAGTGCGTGTCAAGATTACGTGGAATAATTTTTTTGTAATATTCATTCCATACACCATTATTATTATAGCGACTTTTATAAGACCCGTTAAGTAATGTTTCATTTAACTCATCTAACTTTTCACGAAAAGCGTTCTTTTTAAGTCCTTCCCAACTTTCAGGAGGTTTAATGTAAAAGTAAGGGATAAAATTTTTTACATTAACGCAATATGTAGCACCTAAAGCAGATGTTCCATAAATTAATAAAGAATAAAAATCATTAGCGTCTTTTAGAACATTAACTCTGTCTGATTCAGGGTCATATATATCTGTAATTTGAAACTCTACATCATTTTCATAATTATTTATTGGTTCATGATTTTTTCTTGGAAATTCCATTATAGTAAATATATGATTTAAATATTTAAATACAAATCAATTTTTAATTTATTATAATAAAATAAAATAGATTAATATGGATATAGGTTCGGAAGGTTTGATTATTTTAATTATTACAATTTTAGGTATATATTATATATATAATTATTATATTAATGAAGGATTAATAAAAGTAAAAAGCAATATAGATAATGAGGAATACACAGTTCAAATAAAAGAGGACGCAAACGAAGCTGCTGATTTAATTGCAACTATTAAAAATAAATTAAATATATTATTGGAACATTTAGAGAAAACATATGGTAATGAGGATGATAGAATAATTGCTCTTTACAAAAACTTTCGACCGGAAAGATTAAGCGAAGGCGTTGATACTCCTGGGTATACCAGTTATTCTGTAAATAAGGGCGAGCAAATAGTATTATGCCTTAGAAATAAGGATAAATTAGTTGATATAAATACTATGATGTTTGTAGTGTTGCACGAGTTTGCGCATTTAGCAACTGAAAGCATAGGACATACAGATGAGTTTTGGACTAATTTTAAATGGATATTAGAGGAATCTACAAATATAGGTATATATGTTAAGCAAGATTTTAAAAATAAGAATGTGGATTATTGTGGTATTAAAATAACATCGTCGCCTTTATAATATTGCAAATATCTAACATATATATATATATATAAGATATTAACCATTAATAAAATAATATATAATGTCTAATATTACATGCAATAATATATCTAATAATAATATTATTTCTAATGTATTTCGTTATGACTATAATCAATTTGAATTATTCTTAATAATTATGATTACTTTAATGCCTATTAGCAAAAAATATTCTCAATTTATTAAAATTGATGTGGTGCGTAGAAAAATAAATCAATATACAAATTGGAACATATTAATGATTATTGCAAACAGCATCATGTATAATATTTTTAATATTGATAATATTCTAATATCTAGGTTTATAGCAATCAATTCATTTCAAATTATGACATTATTCCATTTATTTATATTGTATGATAGCAATATTTTATTCTTTGCGATAGATACTAAACCATTTATTCTAAAATATAATATATTTAATAAAATTTCAGATTTTCATTTAGTTCGGTTTGAATATTTTGTGTGCAATATATTTGTTCATATATTACCCGCGTATGCATATAAGGACTTTTTGACAATTAAAGATGTTACTGAAAATGGTATATGTGAGTATAATAGTATTAATATGTTACAAAGTATAATTATTTTTAAATTCATGTGGGTTCTAAATATTTTTGGTGATTTTAATATTACATCTATATATGTTCCATCTTTTAACTGGTGTAATGTTAAATTAATTAACCTCGTTATTACTATCGACTATATCACGTATAATCTTATCAATTATTTTTTATATAAGATTTAATATATATTTATAGTTATAAATATAATGATACCAAAAATAATTCATCAAACGTGGAAAGATAAGCATCTCCCGCCAATTATATATGGATTGGTTAGTGAAAACATGAAAATTTTAAAATCTAATGGATATGAATTGATGTTTTGGACAGATGATATGATACTAAAATTAATAAATGAAGAATATCCCAACTTTTACAACATTTATAAATTAGCGCGAACAGGAGTCCAGCGAGGTGATATTGCGCGAATACTCCTTGTTTATCATTATGGTGGTATATATGTAGATTTAGATGTCCTTATTTTAAGAGATTTTAGCGAAATATTAGATATGAATTCTGATAAATTATATATAAGTTTTGAACCGTGTGGACAAACCAATCTGTTATATAATTGTGATAATTATTTATGTAATGCTTTTTTCGCAGCTAATAAAAAAAATATTATGCTAAAAGAGATATTGACTAATATACCAGAATATATTAGTCAATATACTGAGAATATTTTTCAGAAATTTGATATATTTGGAGGGTCATATTTTAAAACAATTATAGATAACAATATCAAGAGCGGTTCTCAATTCAAAGACGCTGTTTCCATTTTATATGACCGTGAATTATTTTATCCCATTAATGACCTTAAATTTGACGATGCTCCATTCACAGTCGAAGATTGGACAAAAGTTAAAAAAGGGGAATATGGCAAAGATACTATTATGGTTCATTATTGGATACATGGTGATTTTGAATCTAAAATATTATTAGATACATTTAATGTTGATAATAAGAAAACAATACACGAGAATATATACAGTTTTTTTTCTAAATTATATCCTAATATTGCAAAAAAAATTGATAATGTTATATAGAGAAGATTATAACTTGAATGCTTAAATATTTATTATTAATTTTAATAAATATGGTAAATATCAAAGGATTTGCTTATAATAATGTAATAAAACAAACCATCCTATATGATTCTAAAATGCCTTCAATATATCTAGAAAAATGTTTTTATACGGATGATTCGAAGTTCAAGAATAAGTTTATCTCTGCAGAGCATATTTTTCCCCAATGTCTTTTAATGAATAAACATACAAATGATATGCATAATATTATAAAGACCATTAATACCCTAAATGTCAATAGGTCAAATTATATGTTTGTTGAAGATGTTAATGTTAAAGATAAAAATTGGGTTGCATTAGACTTTGGGAACTATGTTAATCATAAATGTAAAATGTTTGCACCTAATAATTATTCAAAAGGATTTATATCAAGAGCCATCCTATATATGTGTCGCGAGTATGATTATAATCACAAAAAAGTTATAAATAAGGATACATTAGTTAAATGGTTCTTTGATAATCCCCCATTAAAGGACGAAAGATATCATAATGAAATTATACACAAAATACAGCAAAACCATAATATTTTCATAACTAATTATTTTAAAAAGAATAATGTAGTTATAAAGTTTATTAATAAATTAAAATAAGGATATTGTTTAATAAAAAAATGATAATTAAGATAATTATATTATAATCTATAATTCTATAATATGGATTTGCTGAATGAGAAGCAGAGGTTGGCAGTTGAGCAAACAATAAATGGAGAAAATATATTAATTACAGGTCCTGCAGGAACCGGTAAATCTTATGCAATAAAATTTATTATAGAATTATTACATAATAATAAAAAAAATATTGGACTTACTGCAACAACAGGAACTGCCGCATTTATTATTGGAGGTCAAACAATACATTCATTTATGGGTTTAGGTATAACCGATAGTTCACTTGCAGATATTTTTATTAATATTAAAAAGCACTCCAACATATACAAGAGATTAGTTGAATTAGATGTATTAATTATTGATGAAGTTTCTATGCTTGATACTTTATTATTTGAGAAAATATCAGATATACTTTGCTATATTAAATCACACAGTCAAAATGATATAGAATTGCTTAAGAAACCATTCGGAGGAATACAAATCATATTGATTGGTGATTTCTGCCAACTTGCTCCTGTTAATGGTATATATTGCTTCTTATCTAAATTATGGGAGACCGCTAATATTAAGATTGTTTTACTGGATGAACTTGTTAGACAGAATGATGATGTATTATTTCAAAAAATGTTACAAATAATTAGAAAGGGCAAATGCACCGACAATATTTTAAGAGTTTTAAATGCGCTGAAAGATACCCAATTTGAAGAAGATATTATTCCAACTAAATTATATCCTAAGAATATTAATGTTGACCAAATAAATGATATGGAAGTTAATAAGTTAAAAGAATCGGGTAATAAAACTCGCATTTATAAAGCGGAGGGAAGTAAGAATAATATAAAGAATATTATAAAATATGATGTTGAATTAGTTGAAAACTCGCAAATAATTGTAACGCGTAATATTGATATCTATGAAGGTATAGTAAATGGAACGCGAGGAGTTATCAAACACTTACATGATAATTCAGTAATAATTAAAGATACTGAAGGGAGACTATATAATATATCATATTTCAAAGATATTATTAATGAAACAAAAACTGATAAATATCATATTTCTCATATGCCATTAAAAGTGTCATATGCTTTGTCTATACATAAATCGCAAGGTATGACAATTGATGCTTTAGAAATTGATTTAGGAGAAAATATATTTACTTGTGGACAAGGATATACTGCTTTATCGCGTGCAAAAAATTTAAAAAGCATTAAGATTATTGATGTTTCAAAGCAATCTTTTAAAACAAATCCCTATGTTAAAGCATTTTATTATAATAATATTACAAAATAATTATAATCTTAATATTATAACATTATAATAATATTTTTATGTAATTATTATAATTAAGAATGCTTTATAAATCTAAAGAAAATAATATATTAGAGATTGGTTGTTATGAAGGTTTAACTAGTGTTTTTTAGCAGATAATTTTATCAATAATAAAAAATCTAGTTAAACTTGCGTTGTCGTGGTTTCTTTACTGGTTTTATTATTGCGTCATCTGTGATACTATCAGTTTTATTTGGTTTTGGTTATAGTATTGATTAACGTTGTTTAATATTGATTAACGTTGTTTAATATTGATTAACGTTGTTTAATATTGATTAACGTTGTTTAATATTGATTAACGTTGATTAAGATTGATTAACGTTGATTAAGATTGAGTAATATTTAATAATATTGATTAACGTTGATTAATAATGACCACCGTCAGTTATTACAGAATGGCAAAGAATTGAATTTTGATTATAATATTTCAAATTGTAAAAATACAGATAAGATAGCAATATACAAAATTACCTCAGACATTTTTTTGAAAATAATAAAATCACATATAATTTTATATACATTGATGGTTGCTGTGAGTCCGACTTTATAAAAAAGGATATGAAAAACTCTTTTAAATTTTAGATAAAGATGACATAATATTATATTGTAATCCATAAAGGATATCAACTTGCTATAAGAAAACGTTAATTACTATCTTGATTATAATATTTATAATATTATAAAATAATAAGATGAATGAATGAAAATTAGTAGAGTAGGAAACTACAAAACAGGCTTTAAATATTATAAAAATAATGTTGAGATAACTAACAGTGATGAAATAGATAAGATTAAATTATTAAAAATACCTCCAGCATATGATAATGTAACTATTATTAATAGTAAGAAAGTAATTGCTTATGGGTATGATTCAAAGAATAGAAAGCAGGTATTATATAACCCGAAATTTAGCGCTAAACAAAATATTATAAAATATAAAAAAATTTCAAATTCTATTAATTTTTTTATAAAATTAAAGAAAAAAATAGCAAAAGATTTAAGTAATACAGATGAAAAAATAAAGGCAATTGCGGTAATAATCACACTAATATTTACTTGCGGTTTTAGGATAGGTAATAAAAAATATGAAAAAGAGAATAATTCGGTAGGACTTACTACTTTAAAATATAAACATTTAAAATTTGAAAATAATAAAATCTTAATAGATTTTATAGGGAAAAAGGGGGTCCGTAATTTAGCATATTGTGATAATAGGAAAATTATTGAATATCTCAATAATAAAAATAAAATTGCTTCGTCGTTAGATGACTATATATTTAGTTATGGGACTAATAAAATTATTACATCTAATGATGTAAATGAATATTTAAAAATTATTGGCAATAACACTATTATTACAACAAAGGATTTACGCACATGGAACGCTAATATGCTTTTTATTAGTTATTTTAAAAAGATAAGAATTAGTGATAATACTAATATTGAGAAAGATATAAAGAAGGCAATTGAAATGGTTGCATCAAAATTACATAATAGTTATAGTATATGTAAAAAAAGTTATATAGACCCTGAAATTATTGCTAATATTGCAAAATACAAATAAAATAAAAATTGATTTATTTTTTATATTAATATAAGATTTATATTATATAGAATATAATAAAGATATATAAGTAATGGATATTAACATCGTTATTGGAAATTTAAAAGATATGCTTAAAAGTCGCGGAGATGATATAACTTTATTTGAAGAGCATGAAGCATCTATCGAAAAAGATAAATATGAGAGCGAGGCATGTTGTATAGAATTTGAAACATCAAATACGACGCTCATTTTTGCTTTAACAAAGAAAACACGAAAAAATATTATTGATGAATTGAAAGACGATGATACAAATATCACAAACTTTGTTAAAAAACATAAAGGAAAGCAAAATATATTATTAATATTTAATAATGATTCGGTTTCATTACCTCTTGTTTCGCAATTAAATAAATATGATAAATTATTTCAAAAAAATGGAGGAATGCTTCAATATTTTCAAATTAAACAACTTATGTTTAACCCAACAAAACATGAATATGTCCCCGAACATATTAAATTAAAAGATGATGAAATAACTGAGTTTATGAAACAGTATATGATACGTAGTAAATTAGATATGTCTAGAATATACCCAAGCGACCCCATCGCTAAATGGTTAGGTTTAAAGCAAGGAGATATTGTAAAAATAATTAGATATAATGAAAATAGTGGTGAATCGTTTTACTATAGATCTTGCTTCTAAAATAAAATATATATAGTAATAGAGGATATAATTAAATGAGTACGACACTAACAAATACTTATTTAAGCAAGTTTGATGAAAAATTAAAGATATATAATAATATTTTTTTTAAAAATATTTTAAATAGTTATGATTTACTTAAAGAAATTGATACAATAGCAAATCAACCTAATTCGCTTAATATACCATCTGATGAGTCCAATGAGTCCACCACTTATAGTATAGGTCAATTTAATAATTTTATAAAAAATATTATTAATTTCAAAATCAAGAACAACGATGATTTGAAAAAATCTGATAATAATATGGATTTTATAAATAGGGTTGTAGCAACTGATGGTACAGTAACTTATAATTATAATGATAACATTAAAACCAATATTATAGAGACACAAAAAGTAATAAATGTATTTGTTGATATATTAGAAGCATATAAATTTTGCATTGACAAAGAAGTAAATACTGTATCACCTTCAGGATATACAAAGGATATTGAAATAAATAGAATTGAATTAGTTTCAGATAAGACAAGATTTTATACTTCAGCAAACACAGATATGTATCCAAGCGCAGATGTTAAGAATGCCGGATATATAAGGAATGTAAAAGAAAATGATACTACTGGAACAGTAGCATATAATGTATTATATCTGTCCATACAAAGTTTTAATACGGGATTTGGAACATCAACTGCTAATGATATTGCAAATAACTATACATATAAAATGTTCACTAAAGATTCTATAACAGGAAGTCCAACACACGATATTAATGATAATATTATATATAGTGCATCAAAAGGAGATGCACTAACAACATATGTATTAACGTTAACAACATATGCAAGGCAAAAATATGATGTTAATACTGCTGATTTGACATATAATAATGTATCATTAGATGATAGAAATAAAGCTCTTATTAATTTATTATTAAAAACCATATTTAATATTCCTATAAATTTTCGCAAGCAAAGTGTATTTGCGCTTTATTATTATTATAGGTTTGTGCAATTATATTCAACACTTATTATAAATGTTTCAAATGTCATGTATGCAAGTGTTACTAATACTACTCCAAAATGTATTGATATATACAATACAGGTAAAGAACGCTACATTACAGGTATAAAGGTATTAACGGCAGGTACTTCTTATACTAGTAGCGCTAGTTATGAAATAAAATATACAAATAGTGAAACTGTGGTTGCAAATGCTAACATATTATCGGAAAGTTCAGGTCATATTATTCAAAATAAAATTGCTACTATTAAAGATAGATCGCCATTTACAGTATCACTGTCAACTTTAACACACGATATCACTCCTGTGAAACCTCCTGCAACAGGTGCCGATGTTGTTTTTAAAATTACAGATGTTCCTTTAGCTATTGAAAATACATCGTTAGACCATCTTAAAAATATTGAAAGATTAAAAACAGTAATTAATGATATTACTAATTGTCTTACAACTACAACAAGTGAATTGTCAAAATATTCTGAAAATCTTGATAGTAATTCATTAGTAATTACAACAGATTTTGATCTTAACCCTGCAGAACTGACTATATCAACAGAAAAAAAGGTTGTAATTAATGTTTTAAACACAGGAATATATGATAAACTCAAAAAATATAACGATAATTATGATTTAGTTAATAATTATATTATTTATGACAATAAAAATGTTAGATACTATGAAATATTAGGGGTTAATGACAACGATGTTTCTCCTAAAAAAATTCAAATAACTATTAATGCCGTTATTAATAAAAGCGATATAACCAACGAAGGCGAATATATTGAAGTATTTTTAAAAGCAGATGGAACAGAAGCAACAAATGGAGACTCAATTCCATCATCAACCCCTTTTCTTGAAATAAGAAAGAAAGATACTAATGCGTATAAGAATGAATATATATATAATAGAGATTCTATTGAAAAAATAAATGAAAATATTGCATATAATACTAATAAAGTGCAACATCAAAAAAATTTATATGATAGCGAACATTATAAAAATACCTTTTTAACACGCCAAATATTAATATATAATATTATAATTTCTATTATTGTATTAATATTAATATCAACAAATATAACAAATATTGATAAGCAACTCGCAAAGACTATTTCTATTGCATGTTTAGGAGTTATATTATTATTATTTGTTATATACGTTGTATCAAATATAACATATATTGAAACATTTGCATTATTAACGACAGACAAATTATATCAATTAACAAAAAGTAATTATGATAGTTTAAATTTAAATACGCATACCTATAATATGTTAAAAGTAACCACTTTAAATAGTCAGATTGAAGAATTAAATAAAAAGTTTATAAGTTATTTTGAAAAAGTATTGATAATTATTCCTGCATCAGATAATATGGATTTTTATAGGGAAATTAGAGAACTAACAACGACTGAAATAGATAACAAAAGTTATATTCAAAAATTATTAGAATTTAATAAATCACAAGGTGATAATAATATGGGGTCATTAAAATATGAAATAGAAAATAATAAATTATATATAATAACTTTATTAATATCATCAATAATATTCATAGGTTTATATAATATTTATATTAACTATATTGATAACGATAAATATTTATCGTTAATGATATTTATATGTATTATATTATTTATCATAATTGCCTCATATTACATAATAAATTCTAACAAACGCGTAAGAACTGTATATAAAAACAAATATTGGGGTCCTGAAGAAACTCCCATAACTTTTTAATTATATTAAATTTTTATTTTTTCATAAATTATATAAAAAAATATAACTTATATATCTTTAATGACTACTAAAAAAATTAAGAATAAAAAAAATGGGAAGGGTGATGAAGATGATAAAAAAGATGATTACTATGAAGAAGACGAAGATGAAGAAGACGAAGATGAAGAAGACGATGATGAAGAGAGCGAGGATGAAGAGAGCGAGTATGATAATTGCAAAAATCATAAAGTTCCATCAGGTGGTTATTTTAATAAATTTGATGATGAAAATAAAAAGCAAGGATCATTTTTAATATTAAAAACAATACCAAAAAAAAATAATAAACTTATAAAGAAAATAAAATATAATTTTTATAATAAATATAATAATAATGAAAAGATGTATTTTGATTCATTAACAACTAAGGGGAAAAAAAATGTTATTACACTAGAAGAAAAATTATCATTAAATAAAAAAAATCATACTATTCCTATGCGTTTTAAGATTTTGGAATTAGATATTAATGAAAGAACTAAGCAAAACATAATATTTAAACTGGAGTCTATAAACCGTATGTCATCATCATCTGGAGAATATCACAAAATAAATAATTGGTTAAATATATTAAATGATATACCATTTAATAAATATTTTAATATACCAATTAAAAATACCGACAGGAATGATAAAATATGTTTATTTTTAAATAGCATTCGCGATAGAATGAACAATAAAATATATGGACACAAGGAGGCTAAAGAACAGATAATACGCGTTCTAGCGCAATTAATATCATTTCCGAAAGCATATGGATATATAATTGGGTTACAAGGTTCCGCCGGAATAGGGAAAACTAAATTAATAAAAGAAGGGATATGTGATGCACTTAATTATCCTAATGCATTTATATCATTAAGCGGGACAGATGATTCATCTTTTTTAAAAGGACACTCATATACTTATGAAGGAGCAACATACGGGAAGATATGCGAATCATTAATAAAAACTGGTATTATGAATCCGCTTTTATTATTTGATGAATTAGACAAGGTATCAAATACATATAAAGGTCAAGAAATTATAAATACGTTGATTCATATTACAGACCCTGTTCAGAATGATAAATTTAATGATAGATATTTTGAAGAGATAGATTTAGATATTTCACGTTCTATGATTATATTTACATTTAATGACATTTCATTAATCAATCCAATTTTAAAAGACCGTATGATAGTAATAAATGTCAAAGGATATAACAATCAGGAAAAAATAGTATTGGCAAAAGACTATTTGATACCAGAGATATTGATGCAATTTAATTTAAAAAAAGGGGATATAATATTTAGCGATGAAGTATTAATTCATATTATAGAAAATATTGATAGGGAAGAAGGAGTTCGTAATTTAAAGCGTGCAATTAACAATACTATATCTTGGATTAATATGATGAGGTATGTGTCTATTGATAACATAACAATCAATATACCACATGAAATAAATATTAAGTTTTATGATAAATATTGTGTAATTAATACATCAAGAAAAGAAATATTACATTCTTTGTATATATAAAAAATTTTCTTATTGTATTTATAAGTAAGTGTGCACGTTTTAATAGTATAATATGAGTATTAAATGTAATAATGATATTGATACTGCAACAAATTGTTCTAAATGTAATAATGATATTGATACTGCAACAAATTGTTCTAAATTTATATTATTTGGTTGCTGGAATAATATAAACTGTAAAGGTGAATATATATATCGTAATATGGTTCTAGATTACATTACTAAAAATGAGAAAGATGTAAAACAATTATACATCGCTGGTGATAATTGGTATAATAATAAGAAAAAAATAAATGAAGAAGAATTTAAATTATATTTTACAGAAATATTGCGCACAGGATATGATAAATTATATAGAATGAATAAAGAAATATATATAGCAGTAGGAAATCATGATGTAGACACAGATACTGTTGATAATGATAAGACTAAACCTAAAAGTGCTAGTACTAGTCCCTTATTGTTAAAAACTGAAAACCCCTTAAAGAAAGATTGTAATATTAATACACAAAAGTATTATTTACAAAAAATAAAAGAATTAGCTGATGCAAATAACTATGATGAAATTAGTACACCTACATTAGAATTATTGCATGCACAGAATAGTGAATTATCGGAAGAAAAACTATGTGAAAAGGGTATATATATATACATCGAAAATATAGGAGTTCGCTATAATACAGATAATATAATAATTATAATAAATACCAATAAATTTGATGAAATTAAAATGGGAGAAGCATATTTACAAGATATTATGAAAGTAATTAAAGATGTTTCAATAGAAAGGGATAAAAAAGGAGGAGGAGAGCAAATATTTGTGATGGGACATATACCTTTATTTACTTATAAGAAAGATAAAATAGCAATTCATGAAATAAATAAAAAAAAGAAGGAATATAGAAAAATAATAGTTGAATTATTTAATATATTTGTTGAATACAATATTATATATATATGCGCAGATACACACAATTTTAGCATAATGAAAATTGCACATAATGGCAGAGAATTAATACAGATAACTGCAGGGACAGGAGGAGCAGACCCTGATATAATTAAGGGAGACTTTGCAATAACACCTGTAAATTTTATTGAAAGAATTGTAATAGGACAGGATAATGAGAGGATATATGATATAACAGCATATGCCTTAAACTCTTATGGATATGTTACAATAGAAATGCACAAAAAACATATAGATGTTAAATATACACAAATTATAACTGATAAGAAAGAATTAGTTGATATGCCTTATATAATGAAAATGCATTCTTTTTCGGACCCAAATAATAATGTAAATTCTCAATTCATTAATAAACAAATAATTCAGCACAAAGGGTCTTTGTCTACATCAAGAGCATCAACGCAAGTAAATAAAAAGCAAGGAAAAATAAGGAAGATACATTATAAGATAACAAGAAATGTTGTAGATGTGAAGTATGTTAATAAAGTTGTTGAAAAAAGTAATTTTGTAAATAATCCTATATACAAAAATAAAATTATATGTAGGAATATTAAAACTAATCCAAAAGGGTATATTACAGACGAAGCAAATAATACATTCTGTTATAAGAAAGAGATTAAAAAAGATAAATAATAAAAAAAATAAAGGTATTATAATAAGAAGGGAGTTATTATAAATGATTTATATATTATCATCATTAATATTTCTAATTATTGTAGCAATTCTGACATATTTTTATATATCCTATTTATTTTATTATAATAATAATTTAGCAAATTTTACTGAAAATAATGGGCATATATATTTTATGTCTTACAAGGAGACATCTGATTTTTTAACAAATGATAAAGATAGATATGTTCGCAATTTTTCAGAACTAGATTTACATGCAAGGAATGTCAAAACATATATGAAATACATAAGTAATATTGAAGATACAACAATTTCATTCACAGAAGAAGAAAAAAAACTATTGATAAAATGTGCTAATAATGCAGATAAATATTTCAAAACTGAAACATATAAAGAATTAAAATATGGTAAACATATAAATGGTAATGATATAGCAGATATTAAATGGATATTTGCAAATACGTATACAAACCATTTTAATAATGTAATAATGGAATATGAAGAAGGGTTGCCTCATACGCGTGAAAATATAATATTTGTATCTAAAAATGTTTTAAAATACGATGAATTAAACTTAACAAATACTTTAATACATGAGAAGATTCATATATATCAACGTTATAATTCAGAGTTATTTGATAAAATAATAAGAGAAATGGGTTTATTAGAATTAGATATGAAATCATTTAAATATGCTAAATATATCCGTTCAAACCCAGACACTACCAATAAGATATATTATGATAATGATAATGATAGTAATAATAGCGATGATAATAATAATGTGATGGTATATTTATATAGAAATAATAATCCTAATGGTATCAATGATGTAATACAAAATAATTATTCAAAAGAACACCCTTATGAAAAGATAGCGTATGAAATAGCAGAGAACTTTTATAAAAATAATAAGAATAAATATATAAATATATAAATATATAACAGTATTATTAACTATAACTACTTCATGCTACTGCATTAAATTATTTTCTATTTTTTATTAATAATAGTAATTTAGATTTAGTTTTATATTTAGTATATCCTTTAATATTTAAAAACTTACAATATTCTTTTATTTGAGAAATACTTAACGTTTTTAAATTTATTTTTATAATATCTTGAATTAATATTGATTTCTTTTTTCCAATATATTTAATATTAAATATTTTAGCAAAATTTTGAAGTTTTTTTATAGAATATTTAAGATGTTGCCCCCCTGTAATTAATGTTTCAATCCTTTTTCCTGCATATCCCCATTTAGGAGAAAATGCATCAAGAACAAAATGACGTAAGAAACAAATATCTCCTATACATTTATTCATTTTACAAATATCTATATCTTCACCGTCTTCACATTTTTCATTACAGTTTTTTAACCATTCAATCGCTGTATTTTCATTATCATCATTTAATTTTCTATCTTCGTCAAAACTAATAGCGAGTTCATCTATTTTAGTATTATCTGTTTTTAATAACTCCCCCATTTTTTCTAAAGGTCTAGTTATGAATGAATTTTTTTTCTGTGAGAAAAAATCTGTTTCATTTTTCATCATAATTGCTACATTTTTAAATAATGTTTTTGACAAACCCTTTTGTTTTACACCACTATAATTATTACCTATACATACACCAACCATAACATAAAAAGCCGCACTTTCAGAAGTAAATACACCAACAGTCATTAAAATATTTGTACTATCAAATGAATTACCACTAACATCCTTAATAAAACACACCCCTTTTATAATATTTTTTAATTTACATTTTTTTTTTACATATGGACTTCCCTTTTTAGATATTTTAATAAGTTGGATAAATCCTTCTGCGGTATCTTTAGAACTTTCAACAATCTTGTTTAATACATCTGTTGATTTATTTACATCACTATAATAGTTAATTATAACTTGTTTATCATAATTTTTTTTATAATAATCTATCCAATATTTTTCATTCTTTTTATTATTTAAATCTGAATATGCAAAATATAAATTATCCTTTATATTTACTTCAAATAATATATCATTTGTATATGTGGGATTAGGATTGTGAGTATGTGATGAACGCGTGAATAGTTTTGTTATATATGAAGATACAGACGATGATTTAAAAATATTCATTAATAATTTCTCCCTCTATATATATATTGATTATTAAAAATATATAAACACATAACCTTTTATAAATATATATATATAACGGTATACTTATGAAAAAAAATTTATTAGGTTTAATTGCTTGTGGCGGAACTGCTAGTAGAATTTTTAATATTCCGAAATTTATTTTACCTCTAAAAAATAAGAACTTATCTTTATTGAGTAATTGGTGTATGTTAATGATTGAAAAAGGATGTGATAAAATTATTATTGGTTCTTCAGTTGCAAATAACTCATTTATAGAGCACATTATTAATACTCAATTAAATGATTACAAAGATTTAATTATTATTAAGATTATTCATAATACTTCTACTATGAATGAAACAATATTGAAGATGGTAAAAAATGAAAATTATGATTTGGCAATCATGGGAATGCCTGATACACATGTTGATTATATTTCAGATAATTTAATTAATAAAATATTAGATGATAACGAGATAATTATAGGGAGTTATTTATGGAATATAAGAAATACACAAAGAGAGAAAATAGGATTATGTAATATAGACAAAAATCATATTATTGACATTATTGATAAAGATAAGAATTGTAATTATAATTATGGATGGGGTGCTATAATTTTTAAAAAAGTGTTTGAAAATTATATTAAAATAGATGATTTACATTTAGGATATTCTATGAAATTAGCATTAAATAATTCTATTAAAATTCCATACGAAATTATTAACGGTCAATATTGGGATTGTGGAACTGTAAGTGAATATAAAGAATATCTTAATTTTTTAGACGATAATAAACCAATATATATAAAAGGGTTATTAATAATTGTAGCAGTATACATAGAGAATGATGAGTGTAAATTAAATGATTTGAAAAGTTGTATAGAGCAATTTAGAAATATTTATAAAAATGAAACGATAGTTATTGTAGATAATAATTCTAAAAATGTAGAATGGTATGATTTAGCAAAATCTTTGAATATATATATAATAAAAAATAATTCAAACCTATATAGATACGAAATAGGTGCATATAATTTGGCATTAAAACATTTTCGTGCAGATAAATATATATGCGTTCAAGGGAATACATTTTTAAATAATAAAATTACAGAAGAACTTGATGATACCAAAGCTGATGCTATAGTTTTCAAAAAACATGAGGAACATGACATAATATGGAATGCTAATGACCCTTTTGATTTTATATCACCTATTAATAGATATTTAAATATTTTAGATATGAAAGATAGAGATAAGGAACAATTAGTTTTATGGAATTGTTTTTATTGTAATAAGGCATTTATGGATAATATGATTGAAAAAGGCATTTTAGATTTAATATGTAATAAAAAAGAAATTTCATGTTCTTATGAAAGAATTTTAGGAACATATTTTCATCGTAATTTAGAGAATGTCAAAGAAATAAATCCTGGAACATATAATAAATTACACTTTGGTCAACTATAATTATTTATAAATATATAAATATATAAATATATGTAAATATATATAAATATATAAATATATAAATATCTATTAGAGTTAGAAGGATGGAAGAAGTTATTAAGCAAGCTCCTGATAATATTTTGATTGAAGATATTGAAATTATATTTAAGAAAAATAAAGAGAATGTTCTAGATACGTTGAGTGAATTATGGAATATTGATACAAATAAACCTGTTGAAAATGATAAAGAAACAACTGATGACAATACTTTTGATTTAAGCGACCCTTTAAATAAATGGACAAAAATAAGAAATATATGCGATTCGCATGATATTGAAATGCAATCTCAATTACTAGGGTTAAGGAAACAATAAGATTTTTTATATATCAATATTATAAATGGCTATTAAAACATATGAGTTATATGAGTTGACAAATATTGTCAAAGAGATATTTCCGAAGAAAGAATGTAAAGAATGGTATTGTAAATATAATGTAAATTCATTAAGTGAATATTATAGGTTATCAACAGGTCTTATGTCCGGAAATAGTTTTGCTTTTAAAAAATTTAAAAATTATCTACAAGGTAAAAATGGAGATAATAATGGCAGTGATAGCAGTAGCGAGTTCGACTTTTCATCACCTTCTAATTTTTTATATTACAATAATAATAAAGATTTTTAATATCCTTTATATAATTAGATTTAATAATTATTATAAATGTTTCAGAATGCTGAATTAGAAATATTTATAATGATATTATTATTATTAATTATAATATCTATGGTCCCTGTAATAGAATTAAAATATCAAAGCGATATATATGAAAATATTGAAATGTTTAATAAATATTGCTTAAATAATGATATTAGTTTAATAAATGAGTTAGAAGTTAAAAATTCATATATGTGGAATATATCAACGTATATATATGATATTAATAATTTATCAAATTTTTTTTACAAAAAAGATAGCAGTGATATGAATGATTATAAGAAGTTAAATCGTAATCTAAGTATTATATTGAATGATAATGATATTATAAATAATATTATGAAAATATATAATTATTATTTAAATATGTCAATTGGACTTTTTATAATTCTTATTATATTTGCTTGTAGTCAGATTTATATATTTTTCAAGATTAATGATTATGATTATTTAGAATATTGTTTGAATGGCGAAGATATAGGTTTAGAAAGTAGTTTTAGGAATTACCTATATATTTTATTTACATATATATTAATATTTATAATATTATTCTCTGTTATTTTAAGGAAAATTACAGAATTGTATGCAGATACAGACACCTATGAATATATTATGTTAATGAAAGAATTAGATATACTTCTAAAAGAAAATAAACCAACGAGTTTGCCTATCACAAATATACTTAAAAAATATTCTAAATATAAAATTGATGATATATCATATGCTACTGTAAATAATAGCGCTGTTATAAATGACCTTTTGGCAGTTTATAATAAAAATAACTACAAATTATATGCAAACAATAATAATTACAAAATTACATTAAAAAATATTGATAAGATTGAATATTATAATAGCGATGAAGCAAAAGGAAAGGTTAAAAGTAAAATAGATACTATATTTATGTTTATTTATGTTTATATTTTATTATTAATAGTTCCAATATATATGCTTTCTATATCGCTACAAGGAAACTATATATATTTATTATTAATAATAATAGTTCTGCTTATATTTAGCATATCTGTATATAATACTTATAATACTTTGCATATGTAAAATCTGTATATAAACTTATATAAATTACTACAATATCTTGCAAATTCTTTTTTTCTTTCTAAGGTTTAAAGTTAAAATTATAAATTATGATTGCTTCTACTATAAATCTTACAATATTTATAATTATGATTATAATATATTTAAATGAGATGAGAAATATATCTGTATTCCTTTTTAATTTTAATTATATCAAAGATTTGTCAAAAATAATAATGGAGCAAAAATGTAATAATATCTATTGTGAAGCAGAAACAGATAGATATAATATTGCAAAAAATAGTTACAATCTATTGCTTCCAAATGATATATTTAATTCAAAGACTTACATTATATATACATTATTAATATCAATATTATTATTTGTTTATTATTATTATTTATTATTTGATAAAATATTAGACCCTCAAAATAAAAAAAATAATCTTATACATTTGTTAATATTAACTATTATACTTATTATAATAATACTTAGGTATATACCAAACGATGGAACAGGATATATAAATTTTTTTAAGGATATTGATAAAAGCAGTTATTTTCGCAGTTTCATAATAATGTCTTTTTTAATCCTCGCATTTGCAATATATATGCTAATAAAAGATAGAAAGGACAATAATAGTTATATTATATCATTATGTTTTATGTTATCACTAATATTATTATTAAATTTAATGACTATCGTATTATCTTTTAAGAATAATACTAAACCTATTTTAAAAACAAAAGAATTATTATTTTCTCTTAATAATTCCTTGAAATACGAAATTGCAGAATATGATTCTAAACTAAAAGAATATGATTCTGAACTAAAAGAATATGATTCTAAACTAAAAGAATATGATTCTAAACTAAAAGTAATAAGATTAGATATTAGTGATTTATCAACTAAAATAGATGATGGAACTTATAAAAAGGTAACAAAGGAGAATGTTGAATACATTATAAATATTTTGAATATTTTTAGTGAATTATCAAAAATTAAATTTAATAAACAAGTATTTAATGATGCAAACAAAATATACATAGATAAACTTATCGCAAAATTTGCTAATAATCTTTCTGAATTTATAAAAACTAGCACTACTGATTCTAGCAATTATAAAAAATCAGATATATCTGAACTATCTTTAATGTTTGATGAAAAGGTAAAATTACCAGTAGATTACTATGAAGAAGATCATATGACAAATGAGAATAGTTATAACGATGAATATGTATACACAGCGGATATTTCATATGATAACCCTAATTTATTTTATGAGAAATATTGGGATATTAGCGAAAAAAATATTAATGGGATGTATGGATTACCGCAATTTTTATGGGATTATGCTTATTTTACGCCAAAGATATTATTTGGCGGATATAACCCTAACCTATTTAAAATTTTAATATTAGTTATAATATTTATATTAATAGTAACAATTATATTTTGGGGATTATTACCTATAGATGGTATTTACAATTTATATTTAATATTACAACCATTAATAATCTTTGTAATTTTAATTATATATATATTAACATTTGTATGTTTTAATACATGGTTTAATAAATATGTTGTTTATAAATGCCTTGATTGTAGTTACAAAAGGTCACTAAATAAATTAAATAATATTGTTACTCCGTATATTAGACTTTACGATAATAAAATAATTAAAGGTAATAAAAATTACATGCAACATTATATTATTTCAAATGTATTTTATTCAATATTATGCGGATACATTACTTTAAATAATGACAAAAAAGACGACAAATCTATAATTGTTTATGCAGATGATGCTTTAAAGGCTTCCGGTGAATTAGTAAAGGCTATTGATAAAATAGTTAGTGGTTTAAAAGTAGATATAGTTAATATAAGTGCTGAATTACAAATTTCAATTTTAAAAGATATTGCAGATGCTATTATTGCGGTTGATGATGCTATTACCAAGACAGATAAAGCATATACTTCATTCTCAAATGCATCAATTGTGTGCGCCTCTGTTAAACCTGAATTAACTAATTTAAAAGATAAATTTACTGAATTTAATGTTGCTAACAAAGATAAGATAATTTTAGATGCTAGCCGCTCATTCGCAAAAAATGCTAAATCAAATGCAACTAGTGCTTTAGATGTGTCAAGAAACTCAAATAGTATAGCAAAAGCAAATCTGAGTGCATCTAAACCTATAAATGAAGATAGTAAGGAAAATACAAAATACTATGATATAAATAAAATAAAATCAAATAGATTAAATTTTACTAGCATGAATAATAGTATTTTAAATAATGATAATGAATTTAGAGAATATTATAAGGCACGATTTAGCAATATATATGATGAAACATATAGTAATGATAATGCTATTGTTTTATATAGCATATTTTCGCATATTTTTACTTCTAAACCGGGTGATATTAAAAATATGGAAGATATTGTGTCATACTTTGATAATGATATTATTAGAAAAGATAAAGTCACCACTATTTTTAGTATAATAAAAAAGTGTTTTAATTTATTTGAGGAAAATAAATTTAATAACAATTTAGTATATTATAATAATCGCGATAACAAGCATAAGGAAATTAATATAGATATCTATAAAAAATTTAAATTTTATAAATATAATGATAAGATAATTCCTTATAAGTTCATATTAAAGTTGACTACATATGCAGAAGTTGAAGCATTTATTAAAAATTCTGATAGTGAAAATAAGAATATTACAGATACAATAAATATAATATTTCCGGATATATTAACAGTAAATAATGATGCCGACTTACTGACTCTAACACAACAATCAGATATGGAAAAAAAACGTGATAATAATTTAATCAAAATAATTGGTAAATATTTATTAATTTTAGGACATATTAATGCAAATCGTATTGAATATTATGATAAAAAAATAAATGAGGCAAGGCGTAAGATAATATATGAAAGAAAAACATATCATTTATATAAATTAATTTCAAATACATTATACAAAGATACATATGATGATATTAATGATACTTTCAAAACATCAACGACTGACCTTGTAATAGAAGATGAAAACTATAGCAAATACAAAAATTTAACATATATATATAATTTTTTAGAAACAAAATATGTTAATATATCTTCTAATAATAATAATTATTTAGAAAATATTATTAATAGTATTAATAATAAGATTAATGATGATAATAAGAAATTTAATGATGAAACTAAGAGTGCGCAATATATATTTCGTAATAACATAGACAAAATTAGAAATCCGGATGCTTATGATAATGAAGAAGAAATTTTAAATATTGCAAATAATATATCTACATTTGATTTTGGAAGTTCGTATATATTTAATATGTTATTATTGATATTATATTATTATTTGATAATTAAAAAATAATGAACAATAAATAATCTTTTTAACTATTAAATATAGATAGAATGGGAATAGCAATAGCGGGACGGAGACCTATAAAGATTAGTAACGCGGAAACTAGTAAAAGCGATGTCAACGATAATTATGATATGATTGGTAAAAAAGGTGAGTTTTTACATTCAGATATACATATGCTAAAATATAAAAATATTAGTAAAAATGATGAAAATATTGATAGAATTAAAATATTATATAGTAAATTTTTCCAACCCTATAATGTAAAACCTGAATTTAAAATAGATTATGAAAATAATGGAAAATATTTAGATACTTTTGGAATAATACCTTTAGAATTACTACCAGCATCTTATGTTCCTTTTAATTATAAAAACTACGAAATGAACTTAGATAGATTATCTAAAGGAGATTTGTTTTCTGAGGATGATTATAAACGAATATTTTTAGATTATAATAAACATCCAGATCCATCAAATAAAAATTTAATTAGTGAAAAAGAATTAAAAGAATATTTAGAGTATTGCTTAAAAGAAAAACTAAATAATCCAAAATCAATATTTAATGCTTACAGTGTAAATACTATTACTGTTTTAGTATGTATATTATGGTTTATTATTATTATACTGTTATTTAATATACTATTTTACTATTATAGAGATATATATTCATATATTCTATTATTTATAACTATGCTAACTATATTAATCGCAATCATTTGGAAAATGATTTATATACTTAATGTTGATTAATAAAATTTATTATCTATAATACGAATAAGGAAGCATAATAATGAATAGTGAAAGTGAAAATTCAATATATAATTATAATATGATATTTAATAAAATTAGTAATGTTAATAACGAAGATGATAATGATTTTAATACAAATGTAATTAGCGATATTAATTTGCAAAACTTTGATATAAAGAGGTATGAATATTATACAAATTTAGTATATATATATAAAAAAGACCCTGACACTTTATATAATTTATTAAATAAATATTATAATATCAAAAACTTAAAAAAAAAAGAGAAAAAATTAATTAAATATATATTTAATTATGCTAGATTATTAAAAGATACGGATAAAGAAGGTCAAGAAAATAGAGAAGGTCAAGATAAAGATAAAGAAGATAATGACGAAGAAGATAAAGGTAAAGAAGATAATGGCGAAGGACAAGAACAGGAAGGAGGAGGAAACTCTAAATATAAAGGTTTGATAGACAAACTAAAGGGAAATATAGAGAAATCAGAACCATCTATTGTCTCGCGTAAGACTAATAAAGCTAAGCAAACTATTAATTATGCTAAATCATCGACTAATGATGAAGAAGATTTGCAGATTAAAAAAGAGAAATTAGAAAAAATATTAGAATTACTTACAAAAACACTAGAAGATATTACCAAATATGAGGTCGAATTATCAACAGAAGAAAATGAAGATACAACTAAATTATTAAATAGAACTGTTAACCCTGCAATAAATATTATTAACCAATTATTAGCTTCTATTAATAAGAAAGACATTATAAAAGGAAAAGAAGGCAAAAAAACTGAAGATAATGTTAAAGAAGATGAAGATGTGAAAGATGACGAAGGGCGCAAAACAAACAAATTATTGAACAAAACTATTGAACCTGCTATTAATATTGTAAAAAAAATATTAGGTTCTATTAAAAAAGAAAATAGTTCTATTCCTTCTAAGATATTAGACAAAACTGTTAAACCTGCAATAAATATTATAAAACAATTATTGGCTTCTATTAAGAAAAAAAAATCAACACAACCGGTTGATGTGGATGATTCATCACGAGCACAAGATGGAGGTATTTTGAATGAAGGTTTAAAGATTAAATATTTAGACACACAAAAATACAAAGGGTTAACAAAAACTGATAATGATACACTTAATAAATATTATAAAACACTAACTGAAGATGATAATAACAAGATTGGTCAATTATCTAATGATATTGATGAATATTATACGAATGAAGATACTGGACCTGAAAAAATTATTCAAAGAATTAAAAATTTTGAAAATGACCCTAAAAATCCATTAGAAGAACTAGAACTAACATTTGATGACAGAATAGTATTTATTATAGCAACATTTTTTATTAGATATATAACTATTATTATGGTTCAATGGTGTATTGATATCAATATTATAAAAACATTTTATGAAGGATTTATATATTATGCTGTTATATATATAACAATTTTTTGGTTTATTGTTTTATTTATTAATATAGATAATAGTTTTGATGTAAAATATATGAACTTTAATGGAATTATAAATAGTATTCGCACACTATTTTACTATTTTTATATGGGGACAAATGGAATATCTAGGTTGCTAATCCATACATTATTAATAATGATATTAATAATAATTCCTATAATATTAAATATTAAAAATAAGGCAGAGTTTAAGGACGAAGATAATGTTGAAATTATTAAAATACTAAATTATGATGAGAGAAAACAATTATCTAAATCATTATCATTATTTACTATGTTTATATGGTTATTTACAAGTATAATAGCGACAAAATTTTAA